>Ga0099823_1000982_pt1 | contig 21912 bp, 7 predicted proteins | sample CowpearedBW_FD_76831 | JGI IMG/M metagenome (GOLD analysis project Ga0099823, IMG submission 76831) | Root nodule microbial communities of legume samples collected from California, USA - Cow pea red BW | ecosystem: Host-associated > Plants > Roots > Nodule | place: USA: California | collected...
AATTTCTCTAATAAAATAGATTTTTTCTTGTAGTAACTTAAAGTCTTTCCTTCATCTCGAAAGACTCCCTTCATTTCCAATAAGAACACATCGGTTCTTTATTTGAATTGAAATTGACATATATTTCATACATAATTTAAGGTGAGGAAAATAATGAACGTGATTTTCCCGTTTGGAAACCCATTGACATTAGAAGAACCACGTTTAAAATATAAAATCCATAGCTATTAATGTTCTGAAAATCATATCTTAAACACGACAAAACACATCTAAAAAGCTATACCAAACACTAATTAATACACCTTAAAGTTAGTAACCTTTGCATTTTGATACTTGCACACTTAAAATCAATAATGCTACCAGTTTTTTCCGTCAGGATTACGTATCGAAATGAACTTATAAAATGTTAACAAAGATCACGTCGTTATTATAAACACAAATTTACTGGGAATCGGTTTGTAAAATCACATTGATTCAAAAACGATTCTCGGTTCATATGTCCAAAACATACACTTAAAATTCCTAGAACGTGGCTTAGCGCTAGTCACTTGGAAGGGAAACATATTTTGCTGTGTACACTTATATGTAGGAATCATGATTTTTCAACAGCAAATTGTGCCTTCAACATAGTCTCTATCCTCGAACGCTCCTTCAACAAGGTTATGGCCTCATTCTCCAAATGACTCTGCATTGATGCAAAAGAATGAATTTGAACTTTGATATGTACACAAGCTGTACATTTAAAGTGTTTAATAAAAACTATCATCTTCACTTCTGGTCTCTGTACCAAGATGTCTCTTCTCAAAGGAAAACTCTGATGAACTAACTCTGATTTCAAGGTGAGAGCTTGTAGGCACTTCTGGCGCTGAGCTTGAGCCTGGCTCCATAACTTGCATTTGAGTTTCTTCACCAGCTGCATGGTTGCTTATGGAAGGTGAACCTTCAACATCCCATTGTTCATTTTCATAGTTGGATGTTCTGGGAGATGTTTGTGCACTATCACTTCTACCAGCAAGGTGTTTTTGCAGCAGATGCATAGGAGACATGCCATATGTTGGTGTTGATGGCCTGCTTGAGAATGGTGTGTTCTGCTTGCTGTTTTTTACTTGCTTTTTGGCAGTGTTGTGCCAGTTCTTCAGTGCTGATGCCACTCTCTGGTTGAAGATGGTAGGTTTCATGGTTGAACCCATCTGCACAACATTATGAAAGCGGTGGATGAGTATTTAGTTTTTGTGAAAGAATAAACATACATGCATTGATAGATTTTGTAGCAAGTCAGACCTGTGTGACTAGAGCATATAGAGGTAATGTCACATAGCTGCATAGAACTTGTATGATAACCCTGCAAATCAAAATTGCCACTCCATTGTTATGTTTATATAATGATATAATAGGAGAAAATTCATCCGGAAGACCTAATATTAATGAGACCTGAAACTAATCGAATAAGAAATTAATATTATTTTCAACCTTAAACCTTAATGAGTTTATTGATCACTCATCTTCATATAATACTCAACTTACTTATTTTTATTTAATATAAAACTTAGACTCAGACTAGAGTTTTCGACCATTGATATACTTGAACTTTTTATTACGTATAAGCAAACTTACCCCATTGTAATTCTAATGACAATATCTGCAGTTGTTTCGTGGAAGCAAGAGTGTAAGGAGAATTCATACTGAAATAGAAATTAAAGAGAAGTTAGGAAAAACGAGAAACATATATGCACATATTAAAGAATGCTAAAACTTTTCCTCAATGTTGTAGTAATAATAACCAAAAACAGAGAAGATGGATAAACTTACAGTACTCCAAGAGAAAAACGCCAATTGAAAAGCATTCTGCAACACAGAAGTAAATAAATTAAATAATTTTCAGAGCCCAAGAATCTTTAGATGAAAAGTGTTGAAAATATCGAAATGTGAGTGTAAAGTATAAAAGGATAAATGGTAAGTACCTGAAAGAGCACGAGATGAATCAAAAAGAGGAGGAGGCGTGGACGGTTGAACCAGAATAGATCATCTCCTGGTTCAACCAGAGGTGCACCTTTGACAACTTCCCCTCTGTCTGTAATTCTCAGTCCCATCTTTGTTATGATCATTTGAAGTTTAGCACCCACTATTAAAATTATCTGTGAAATTTACATCAAATTTCACCCACTTATTTATGCTCTTACACATCAAGAAAAGTAAATACAGAAAGCAAATGAGTACTTTGTGCTTACAACAAATGGGATGAACGGAAGCCAATAATAAGAATACCACCCTGCACACAGATCAAAAATTTTAAACTATGAATAAACAAGTTTAAACAAATCACCGAGAACATGTTTAAACAAGTTCATAATTTCAAAATTAAAATTATATTAAAATCATTTCTCCTTGACTTTAAAACAGAAAGAGCCTGATTTATTGACAGATTATATTAAAGATTTTCTTCATTCAGATTAATTTATGAATTTGAAGAGGGCTTACCATGAGTATTTGTGAGAAGGAATAGCACCGCAAAGAACCATATGACAGGGCTGCAAGTCACAAAAAATTATTAAGCTTAAATTGATGAGTAAATTAATAAAAGCAAAGAAAAAAACAGAACATATGCATACCTTATTCCCACAACAGTTTTAAAATCCTCTTCAAGTGATCTTTCGATGTACTTTTGGAAATCAAATCTTGCATCACTTCCCGGTGCCAGATGCGCCTAAAATCCCAAGTATCTTAGTCTTTCCATTTTTTAATACGAAAAAAGTGGAAAAAATATTCTTAATGAATAAACTCATAATTTCTGATGGAAAAATATAAATTAATAACTAGAGTTTTAATTTAATTCAAGTTGACAAAAGTCGATTTAGAAGGTAAAATTTTCAGACGACTTGAAAATTCCGACGCCATCTATAGTACAAAATATTTTCAAATATAACTCACCCTGATGAAACCATGTCGTAATGTTAAATAATCCACTTTGTTGACTGATCCAAAGAATTGTCGGAAGAAGCTAACCTGATTCAAGCAGCGTACAAAGTAAATAGTTAGAAACATGAGAATTTATTTACGTGTCAAAGACTAATTCCACACTTTAAATTAAAAAATAATGGCTAATATTATTAGCATATTGATTTATATCTAACAAATGTGTTCTTACAATGGATAAGGAAATTGTTGACTGACTCCAAGGATTCAAGTGTCTTCTTCCAAATGTTGTGTCCCTTGCAAACCTGAACCTCTCAGGATCTGTAATATGTACACATTTATAAACCACACAGTCAGAGATGGACCATATAATATAAATGACCCAAAGAATATGTTCCACTTTATTATTTACCTTTACGAAGTATTTGAAACCAAAATCAATATATGGCTACAACATTATGTTATTTAATTATTCATCTTTGATATAAAATTACTAGGTGCACTAACATAGTCTACAAAAATTGTATATGATAATTTTTTTTAATTTTGATGACTTTCATAATTATTTATTTTTCAAAGGACAGAGAAGATAAGTATAAGTCATTATTATTTACTTTAGGAAAAAAATTACTTTGACACATTTTTACATTTTTACACTTATTTGATACATTATACTTTATTTTTCTGTTATAAAAAGCATGTCAAATTAGTATATGTGGGTCAACCTTTAATTTAAAATAATAGGATACACTTTTATTGGAACTAGAAATCTACTTTTAATAATTATTTTGTACATAAAGTATTGTGTATCATAATGGAAGAGGTGTTGGCAACCCAATTGTTTCATTTAAATATTTGTTTATTGCTAATAAAAAAAATAGAAGAGATATACTATAAAAATGTGTAATAAATTTTAAAAAGAAATTATTACCTTAACTACGTGTAATTTAACTAGTTGAACTAAATAGGTAACATATCCAAATCACTCAGTACATTTAGTCTATTTTAAAACTTTGAACCAATTTAATCTTTCATTTTTTGTCTTCTTAATCAAATTTTGTTAGATTTATTTGATGTTTCATATGTATTTTACGATGGTATTTTAGTTATTTATAATTTTTGATACATTTTTTTAATGTTAAGTCAAATATTATTATAAAACACGTTTAAAATATCAAATTAACTTAACAAAATTTGATTAAAATGACTAAATCCATGTATTTCAAAAAATGAAGAATTAAATTGGTCCAAAGTCTCAAAATAGACTAATTCTAAAATTCACTTAAAGTTAAGGAACAAAAACATATTTAATCTCATATAAAATTGACCCGTTAGAAAATAATAATAAAATATAAAAAAGAAAATTGTTAGTGTTTTTCATTTTAAACATCCTTAAAGTCATACCAAACCCATAAGAAAGTCAACCTCCACGATATCAAATATCATGTCAACATTCAATTAATATAGATAGATATACGTACGTTATATCATTGACATAATTTGGCACTTGAAATGAGGAACTCATGGATGCAACGAAGTTTTGAGGTCTTACCGTTGTAAAATTGATATTCAATGGTCTTGGTTTCATTTTCCCATGCCCTCCACTTTCTCATCTGCATCCATTAAACCAAACCAAGAATTCAGAATTCAGAGAGAGAAAAACACAGAGCAGAACCTGCGCACACAAGTTCTGAAACTACCATTCTCAAGTCAAAAAATACCTTGGTTCTTCCCAAACCCAGTGTTATAATGCATTGTAGGATATGAAATATTGCTAACACAAAGATGAATATATGCAGCTGGTGAATCCCATATGCCGAAACAAAAGCAACTTTTCCCTGTAAATAAAAAATAAACCGTTATAAATATATAAAAATTAAAACCTAGCTAATGATTATATCAATGTTTCTCTCAACATGCACTTGATTTTTTATCACTAATGTTTATATTTTTTTACTGTATATATCATTTTCTATATCTAATATTTTACTTTTTTCCTCACCTTCGATTTTATATTATATGATTAACATCGATGTGCATGTTGGATGAGTTGTATTCACGACATATTTGAAAACTGTCATAAGAGAAACTATTATAAGTAACTTTAAATTCAGGTTTTAAATGGGAAAACAAACACATGTATGAGATTTTTCAACTTACATAATATTTAATTGTTGGGAAAAAGTCCAAGTGTGAGTCAAAATCTCACATTGGATAAGAAAAATAAAGTTAAACCCTATATAAAAATAAAGACCCATAACAACATTGCTTTAAGGTTTTTGGATTAAAATGATGTCAAAGGCCTTATGTGTAAGACTAATGTCATATAAACTCACCCTTGAGGGGAGATTGTTGGGAAAAAGTCAAAGTCCCACATTATATAAAAATAAAATTTTAATGTCATATAATCATATAATGCCGACCACAATCTCTTAATGATCATGACTATATCCATATATATCATTAATAACTCTAAATTATATTTGTCATCAATTTTCATGAGAAAACTATTGAGAACGAGAACCACAACCTAATAATTTTCCTTAGTCGGTGGATGCCCACAGAATATATATTTTTTTTCATCGTAGCACACCTTCTACAGTAACTTCTTATGATAAGGATGTCAGACAAACATGGTCCCTCTATCAGATATAAACAAGTTTTTGTTGTTTCAAAATGAAGAAACAAAATTAGAACAGTGAAGATGCTGAACTTGCCTTTTCTGCGCACTTGTCGTAACCTTTTGTAGCCAGAACACGCCGTGGTATGGAGTCATAAAGTTGTAGCAGTTTCCTAAAATTTATTTGAATGTCCTCAGATTCATCCTCAGATGTTGTTGTTGTAGTTGAGGACTTTGGGTTGGCACAAGGATGCCACGTGGATGCAACGTGTTTTGATACGCATATCTTGGAAATTTGGTCTTGCAAAATACTTAACATCAAGGATATGAATCCCATCACCATAAGCTCTGAACACAGTAATGTCAAAGAAAATTTACTTCAGTTAGAAACTCAAACACATTGTGTAAATTCAACAATTTTTAAAGAAGAGCACAAGTACCTCCTTTGACCTTCTCCAACGCTTCGAATAGAGCATTTTTCTGTTTCTTCTTGAACCACTGTAATTACAAGTGGTAAAGTACATAAAAATATGAGTATTGAATCTCATAAAAAAGTTAAATTATAACATAGTTTTAAAAATAATCAACCACCTCTATATATATATAGTCTAATGACTATTTATACGTTATACTAAATGGTGGTTATTAACTTTATAAGAACTCTATTTTATTGCTGACAACATTAATATAAGTATATCTTTGGAGAACCACGCATAAATTTAACTAGATCAATTCAAAACAAATGATAAATTACTAAGTTTTTTAAATATATTGACTGGTTTTTTACTTTCTTATCTACGTAAAATGAATTCATGGGAATTATAATAAACTCATTTCGATCATGAATTAGTCTCAGATTTCGAACTATCATCAATTTCTACTGTAAAATAACTTAGTTTGATGTTCTCTAAGTCTTAAACATTAATCTCATAGCTTATTGTAGCATGAATGAATACACTCTGTGAAGTTTACCTTTCCAATAGCATGAATAAGATGTTCTATGGCGATTGAAACAAAAAGCAGCACAAAACACACAACTGCAACAGCCCATGTTGGTGTTTCCTCCAGAGTTCGTTCATAAACTTTGCTTGCCATGTCTGGTATTTTCCTCAATCGTTGCAGAATCAAACATAAAAACGATGATCAGAGAGATTCTAAAGATTGTGTAATCGCCGAACTATGTTGTGTTTTATCGAAATTTTTGGAGATTTGTAGGAACAGATTGAAGGGTGGTGATATTGGTTTATATATATGAGAGTGTAGAAATGATGTTTGAGATAAGCTTGTTCGATTATCTAGGGAAGGCTCGTCATGAGACAATAGAACACGTCACAAAACGTTAGACACGTTCAAAGCGGTGATTAGTCAAAGAAAGAGAGCAGAAGGGTGACGCAGAGTTAAGACTCTGATCGGTCAACATTTTACTTAAATATTACAAGAAAATCGAACCAGATCACTTTTGAAAAATACAATAATGTTATTACAGTATTTGTTATTCACATTGTATTATTTTGTATCTCTTTTTTCATTTTATTTTCTACTGTTCTTGTGGGTAAAGCTATGAATGATGGAAATTATTTTTTCTTTACAAATTAAATTGAGCTCTTTTTTTTCAATAATTTTTGTTTTGATTGATGTAACATGGTTTCAGTTATACGTTACTTAAAGTTGTGCCAAAATGAAGAAAGTACGTATTTAGACTAACAAATATATGTAAAGAGATTAAAATAAAAAATTTTGAACTTTGAAAATTTAAATTAATTGGGTTATAAAAAGAAAGTCCAAGGACCATGTTTATGTTAGCCAAAATTAAACTAGCGGAGACAGACCGAGAATAAAAAAAAGAAAAATCCAGCATTTCGTCGTAGCTGCTGCTAATTGACAAGTAAAAGGATTCTTCTATAAACGCGCTTCTATTAATAGGAAAACGAAGAAAGAAGAGTTCAATCTCACATTTCAATGTAGAAAAAGACTTATTAGTTATTTGAAAATTAAGTTTAATCACATTTTAGTTCAGCGAGTATTCTAATGGTTCTTTCAAATATTATAAATATAAATTTTAGTGTTTTTATAATTCAATTTTGTGAAATGTATATTTAAAGTAGTGTAATATTACAATTCGTAGCTCAATTAGGTTGAATTTACCGATAGGACATCTCATAGTGATGACTTAAAGATTACGTATGTTAATTATAATATTTAGCTTATAAACAACTGAAATTTAAAACAATAAATTATATAAATAAATAAATCTTTCTATTGACTCCATTAAAATATAACATTATAATTAGAAATGACAAATAAACTTATATATAAAGGTACTATTCAAATTCATTCTAATTATGATGGACATATTTATATATAATATTTTAGGCCTTATACGTTTGATGTAACACCCCAATTAATTTATAATCCTAATTAAAGAGGTATCACACAGAAATATAATGGCGCGGTCCTGGAGTATAAACCTCATTCCATATAGTTGTTCAAACGGAGACAAAAGAGAAATTAGGCACACCACGATGCCAAATACAGAAATAAGAACAAGGACATAACAATAGTTGATAATACACCAAAAGCCAAAATAGTACATGGGCCATAGCCCTAGGGAAAAGCCCAAATAAAAGAATTCTAGTCCAGGTAGACTATGCAGTGGAATCATCCCTTCCATGTTGACCATGGGTGTTCCTCGTATCTGCTCACATCAACAAGTTGATGATCATCGCAAAAAGAGAGAACCACACAACAGATAACAAAAGGGTAAGCTAGAGCCAAAAATAGTTTTATCATGCAATCAGATACACTAAGACTCGACACGACTCATGCGGATACGTATAATTTAGTCGGATTCAGGTGGATGCTTGCACTTATGGTGGATTTCTCTGCTCAACCCCGATCTGCTCACCCCCGAGCTAAGTGTTACAAGTGTTACAATGTTTCAATCCCCCACACACAAGGTTGGCCCTTAATGAGTTTCAGGCCTCCTGCTACTCTCACCACAAGAGTCAGTCCGCTCTATGTGAGACTAACTGACTCCTTGGAGCGTTAGGATGCAACCTTACCTTGAATCCTTACCAAAATATATAGATGGGGCACCACCATGAACTCCCACTAACAGAGGTCATGGAATTATGTCCCGACCACTGAAGCATCACCAAGAGGTCTCACCTAGAGGCTTATGGATTGACATACTGACCACAAACCAATCATATTCAAACAACCAGTAATATATAACATGCATAGAAACCTCATGCCAACATCTGTAACCAATCCTCATTCATATCACATGTGGAATCCATATGAACTCATTCTTCCCAATCCATGAATATAGAATTTCCTCTCATAACCATGCCACTTTAATACCAACCATTTCATTTAAATTACATGCCAAGATCATACCAAACCCATCATTAACAACCCATGTACCACATCACTCATACATAATAACTCATCTCATACTTTTATCATAAAAAATAAATTCAAGCAAGCGCCAACCATCCAAGAACAGAGAAACAACAGAAATAGCCAAGTATTCTCGCCCAACTCCTTGCTCAGGCTGAAGGGTCTCGCTCAGGTGAGAGGGTCTCTCGCTCAGGCGAACTCCCTTCACCTAGGCGAGAGCTCGACATACAGGAACAGTGGCTTCTGCGCATTCTCTCTTAGGCGAGACTCCCCTCGCCTGAGCGAGACGCTCGCTCGCTCAAAACAAAGTTGGTTGCCTGAGCGACAACTCGCGTGAAGTAACCTGGGCGAGCCTCTGTTAATCTCGCCTAGGCGAGACACGCTTGCTTGAGCGAGAAAATCAGTGCTCACCACTATTCTCTCGTGCAACAATCACACAAACTCACCCAAATAGTTCAATAAGGCATTCTAACAACTCATACTCTCACACAGTCCATTAAATCATGAAATAAACGGAAAAACAGGTAGATTTCACGGAACATACAAAAGATCTAGCTTCCCTTACCTGGAAAGGGTTAGCCAAACAACTTCGACATTGAAGCGAATGAGTACGAGAACTCCTGGAGTAGATTTAAGATTTGAAAAACCCTAACATACATGAGGCACGAGATTATTACACAGAGCCCTAACAGGAAACACGAAGAACTAAACCAGGGATGAAGGGTAAAGGTTCGTGAACGACTTACGTGAGTAAAAACGAGGCCAAACCAACTCGGATCTGATTGAACTTCAAAATCCTAGCAGAGCTCTGGGGATGAAAAAAGATAGTAAGTTATGAGCTGTTTTCGCAAGAATGACCAGAATGGGAGGGGTTTGGCTACCTTAGGAGCCTTGTACACCCTGTGTGCCAGCCCTTAGGCCCATTAGATGGGGCATCCCTTAAAACAAAAACAAAAGGGACAGAATATAAGTGGGCCTTACATTTGACATATGTGTAATTAAAAAACGAATATTTTCATCTGGTTAAATACTAGATATAAAGTTATTATGGGGCATATATAACAAACTTAAATTTACCTTTGTAGGCAATAAACATAAATTTGTGGTATGTTTTTCTATATTTTTCACCAAAATTTGCCTCCATTGAAAACATGAAAAATCAATATATAATACAAAAATACATCATAAAAAGTTTCAAAATTTTTGAGGTTGAATGGGTATGTCAACTAAATTTGTAAAATATAGAAAAATTAGTTAAAAATACTAAGAAAATAAAAACATACTATAAATGATGGGATTTTAAAAAATTCAAACTCTCAATCACCTTTGGGGATTGGCCACCGCATTCAACACCCCATTTCCAAAAACATTCATTTTTGGAGCATCCTCATTTGTGGTCCGCATAGGAATAATTATGATTATTTGAAGTTTTTAACCACTAAATCTTGACAACTCTAAATTTGTAATTAATATATCATATGCAAACACTCTTCATTTGAATAGAACCTAATAGAAGTTACAAAAAAAATTGAGTAAAAAAATCATTGTCTACCCATTTTTAATGAATTTTACAAAATCAAGATCATATGTTATAACAGTCATACACATGGGAGAAGATAAGAAAACCAACCTCGATCATAAAAAATGCAACCTTAACACAAAACACAACCTTGGCACATAAATATGGCAAAAAACACACACAATGTTTCATGCTTCTATCATGCAAATGAGACTTTTTATTCACATAATGAAGAAAGTAAAGGGAAAAGGAGAGAGCGCTAGGGTATTTTGAAACAATTTTACATCTGACCTATAAGTGTTAGACGTAAAAATTGAATTTTACATCTTACTCATAAGGATGAGATGCAAATTTACATATGACCCCTATATGTCAAACGTAAATTTACGTCTAACCCTTATAGGTCAGATATAAAAACCAATTTTTATGTTTAGTACTTATAGGTCATACGTAAATTTGACAACTTAATTACAAAAATGTCACTCCGCATTTCTCGCGTTTGACGTAGTAAGCCTTTTCTTTTTTATTAGTGATAATTTTATCATTGAATAGGTATAGGTACATTAAATATTTAATTTTTTAAATTGGGTATGAGAATGGAATGTACATATTTTTCTTGTCCATGTTCCATACTCATGCTTGACCTTATAGTTTTAAATTAATAAAATATTCATAATTTATTAAGTAATCTAAAACAATTTACATTCCATGTTCTCTTTTTAGTTCAAAACTTTGAAGTTCACTTAAATATCTAAGTTACTTTTTCTCTTAACCTTTGATTATGGACTATTTCTTTTGTGTGATTTCATTCAAATGGAGTATTGCATTCGAGGAAATACAAATCTCAATTTCGTTGAATCAAATAGTTTCTAGTACACATTTTACTATTTTTACTTCTTTCTAATATGTTTATTTATTTTTTAAATTTTCATATGTGAATGTCTTGCTCTCAATTTCAAGTGTTTAATAATAGCATAAATCCTTAATGTTTTAGGTAAGAAAAAGTTTATCTTTGTTTTTGTTACCCTTACTTTTGTTTTGTTTAATATCCATCAAATTTACTATTACAATTTTGGCAAGCATACCAAATCATTTAAGTAATATAATTGAAAGTCTAGATATTGTAATCCTAAGATACTTGTGTTATTTAGAAAACCTTGATTCTTTACTAATTTAGGCAAAAACTTTGAATGATAAAATAAATCTTGAATACTGCATTTTTGAAAAATTTTAAAATTTAAAAAGCAATTAATTCGGTGAAAGTTCTTATATGGTAAAGACTTCACTAGGGTTGGATTTAATGCATCAGATCAATATGAAAACACTAAAAATATATTTTTAATTCTTGACACTATCATTCACACCATTATGCATTCTCAAAATACCCAAAACTTTAAACATTTTCATGTTCTTATGAAAGCTTTAAACTATAAGGTAAGAAAACCTCAGATCATTGATCAGAATATTACAAGAGCACATGACTTCTTAATCAATCCTAACCATGCAACATAAGAGAATTCCGCTTACCCAAGACCCAAGATATATTGGCATGATAGTTTGTATCACTACAATCCTTAATAACACAATAAAAGATGAAAACTAGACTATTGACAAACTCACAAGAATTAATGTTTCACTTTGTAGTCAAGTGTTTATAAATAATCACTCATAATCAACATGTATAAAACCACTTCATCAAATTTTGTCCATCATCTAATTTACACAATGCACACATTTGGTTAGATCAAAAGATCTTTTATAGGTCGTAATGAAGCTTGGCTAGAAGACAATATGATTTTTTCAGGAAGTCAAAAACACCACTAAACTAAAGAGAACAACTAAATGTAAACATTCTAAGGTATCCTGGTATTTTCTTCTAACAATTCTCCAAAGATTTCCATATGTAAGACCCGAGAAAATTAAATAGTTAATTAAATAATTATTTAATAAATGCGGGTAATAGGAGCATTTAAAGTATTTAATGAAGAGTGACACCGACGGCAGGTATTGGGAGGGCCATCAAATCAAGGAAGCTAACTCCAAGGTTTGTAGGGCCTTATTAGATCTTGAGGAGGATTGGCGCTACAACTTATGAGATCGCCTTGCCACCACACTTGGCGAATCTGCATAATGTATTTCATGTCTCCCAGTTGAGGAAATACATAGCAGATCCATCTCACGTCCTAGAGTCAGACGATATTCAGATCAGGGAGGATTTGACGGTGAACACAGGACCAGTGCGGATTCTAGACTCGTAAGTGAAAAAGCTGCGAGAGAAGGAAATCAAGACCGTGAAAGTGCTATGGGATGAGACTACTCAAGAGATGACCTGGGAGATGGAGGATCGCATGAGACAGTCCTATCCGCACTTATTTCCTGGTAAGTCCTATTATCGAGGACGAAAATCTTTAAAGGTGGGGGAAATGTAAGACCCGAGAAAATTAAATAGTTAATTAAATAATTATTTAATAAATGCGGGTAATAGGAGCGTTTAAAGTATTTAATGCAGATTGCTATGATGTGGAAAAGTACTAGCTCAATTGGTTGAGAGTACTTTATTGTGTGTGAGGACTTGGGTTCGAGTCCTATGTGTGCCATTTGTGTGTTATTTAATTATGAATTTTTAAGTTATATATTTTAAAGAGTGATGTGATCACATAACCTTAAAATCTAAGGAATTATCACAATTGTAATTTGATTGAATTGGTTATGCATTTGCTTTGTGATTGTAGGGTTGTGAGTTCAAACCTTGTTGAGAACAAAATAATTTCTTTTTGCCAAATTTTCCTTTGGCATGAATGTGAAAGGGTTAGAAACCTAGCAGCCAATAGAGAGGTAACCTAAGGGCTGGAAAACACTTGGATAATTAAGCATTGATTAGCCTTAATCTATTTTTTATTAAAAATTCGTTTAAAGCACTAAGGGGTAATTAGGAGAGAGGAAAAAAGGATTAGAGGAAAGAGGTTGGGAGTTGAGTGTGAAGGTTTGGGCGGAAGCTTTTCAGAGGCAATTGACACGGTGTAAAGCAAGGAGTTGGAGTGCAAACCATTGTTAGAGTGCAAGCAAAGGACAAGGGTGGTTTTTGGGTTAAAGTCACGTTCAATCCGAATTTGGAGTGAGGATCAGAGGTAAGGGGAGTTGTTTATGATGATTTGATACATGCATATTGTACTGTGTCGATATGAATTGGATTGCATGAGTTTCCATGTTGAATTGTACTGTTTTCGTGAATTTCTAGAAATCTACCCAGAAACCGCCTAGCGGGCATGCATGTGCCGCTAGGCGGCACATGAGTGCTGGCCCAGTTCTGGGCGTTTGTGGTTGAATTGCTTGGCGGTGGGTGGCATTCCGCCAGGCGGTTCTTATGTATGTTGCTGTTTTACGTGTGTTTCTCGAATTTCTTCGTGTATTAGGGGATTCCATTAGGAAAATTATTCTATGGGAATGTTGATCGTACGTGACTGCTTTACTTGAGACGATTATGTCTCGGGTTGGGGTTTTAACTTGTAAGGGTTCAATTACGGGATGGTAGAGTTTCAAATTCTTGAGATTGGACGTTGGTAATGTTTTCCTAAGTTGATATCATGTTCTTGGGTGTGTTGGTATCACGAAATTATGTTATTCTGTAATATGACTGTGGGATGAGTGATTGGAAATAAGAAGAGTTGAATTGGAGTCTCAGATAATGCAGAAACGAGGGCAGTTTGGCCAGGTTCTGGTATGCCGCCTGGTGGCTCCTTGCTATCCGCCAAGCGATGGCGCGGACAGACCCCATTTGAGCTGTGTTGCAGTAGGTTTCATGGAATGGAAGAAGATGGTTTTTGGGTAAATTTAAGGGGATGGTGTAATTGGTGATTTAAAAGGGGAAGACATAGGTACATGTGGGTTATGGTATGATTTTAGATGAAGTGTGGATGAGGGATGAATGATGGACGTATAGAAATAGCTTAATTACTATGATGGATAGGTATAGAGAGAAATGTGTTAGGTTGGAGTATTTCGATGAGGTATAATGTAGATGCAATGATGGCTAAGTAAGGGTCTTGTTAAGTGGAAGCTTAGACGTAGACTTAATTGGAAGGATTTGAAATACGATTATGGTAAAGTGGCAATAGAAATAAGAGTCATATATTTAGAAGTATCTGAACTAGGTGAAACTGTTATTCAGTGGAAACTGATGCGGGAATAATATGAGAGTGGATTCTGCTATAACTTGATAAGTTATATAGTTCTTCTTGATGGTGGGTAAATCATCTAGTTTGAAAGGGTAGAAATGTGAGTATGTGTGGTAAGAAAGAGATTTGTGTGATGTGATGATTAGGTTTGAGGTCCATTAAGTAAGGGTGCTACAATGATGTAGAGCACGTTGGGGTCTAAGCCAGATAATATTGAGTGTATATAACATCAAGGATTTTCACTACTGTCATGGCGCCTAGCGGCTCGGGTAAGTGCGCCAGGCGATAGGAACAGCGGGGAGGATATCTACATCGCGTGGCGCTTGGCAACAAGGGTGTGCTCCGCTAGACGGTGTTCGAAATACAATGTTGCTGGAAGGGCGCTGGCGCCTGGTGGCTGGCAGATACCAACAGGCGGTCTAGGCCTGTGTCGCCTAGCGGTGCTGGGTATTGCACCAGGCGGGTGCGCTGCAGGTTATGACTTGTGTGCATTGCTTTTAAGTGACAATGATGCTACACTTGAATCGGGAGATGTTGTGCCATGAGCGGGTATGTTCATGGATGGTGGTTAACATGTGATGATATGAGCGGGGAGGCTCATATCCAGTTACTCTCATGTGGGGATACGAGCGAGGTAGGTTCGTATGTTTCGTGCTCACGCTTGAGAGATGCCACGTGCGGGGAGGTACGGGGCTGGTGGATCACATGTGTTAGACTACGGGCGGACAGGTCCGTAGAGCAGGACTACGAGCGGGGAGGTTCGTAGAGCAGGACTACGAGCGGGGAGGTTCGTAGAGGCAGGACCACGAGCGGGCAGGTTCGTGTTAGCATCTTATTCCCGAGTCCAAGGCTAACCAGTTGTGTGATTTGAAAGCTATAAAGCCTTGGGGTTAAGGTCTTGGCCAATAACTATGTAGAGTGAATAAGATGGGTGTATGATTTATCTTGCATATTTTATATCTGTTATTTTATTTTCTCAGCTCACCCTTTCTGTCTGTGTATGGCAATGATCGTGTGATTCGTTACACGGGAGCAGATGTTGATACAGGTGATGCTGAGGACGTCCAGGCGACGAAGTGAGGGCTAGCTTTGGGATTAGAGCTAGGGTTTTTCTCACATGTATTTTATTATGTTTTCATTTATGAACACGAATTCTTGGGAACTTGTAACACGTTTATTATTTATGTTATAAGTTTTGGCGCATGTTTTTCATAAATTTAAATTTTCCCGCGTTGGGAGTATTATTAGTGCGACTGTTGATATATTTTATTTCCTTTATTATTTATTTTAAGTAATATTCCTTAGGGATGTTACACCATATACTTTTCAGAACTTAACCTTTTGTTCTATCACATGTAAACCATTCATAAACCATTTAAAAATACTTTCCATAAATCATATCTCAAACCTTTTTCGTAGGGTACACCTTAGCCCAAACTTATTTGAACCCATACCTTTACTCATCACTTGCCTGTCCTTCTTGGCTAGGGTGTCGGACAATATTTTTTTTTCTCTCTAAAGGCTAAGGGTAAAAGAATGAAACAATTAAGCTTAAAAAGGTTACAAATGGATAATACATATAACGATTGGCCATTTGACGATGTAGCTTTAAACATCAAAACAATTACCTTTATTCTATCAAACCATTTATGTCATTATATAAACAAGAATCGGACAATAATCAATTTTATTGAAAAATACTACTATCTTACAACTCTCTACACTCAAGTTTCAGACAATTTGATCATACTCTTAAACTGAAAAATGATTGACTAAATGGAACCAACCAAACTTATTTAAAAATCAATGTATGCCACATGTTTTCTCAACTATATGCAATAAGACAAGAAAATCAATGCTCCAACATATTCTAATTTAGAATATTCAATTATATAACTTTAAGAACATGATTAAATGAAGTTCAGAGACACTTTGATAATTAAGCAAATGTAGACATAAAGCAAAATCAATATAAAGCATAGTGATACCATTATACTACTAATGCTAAAAGAAACTAAAAAACACCTTGAATCACTAATGGCTTGGCAATGGTCTCCACCTAACATCTGCCTGCTATTACTTAACATCTTCTGTAAGACCTGAGAAATTTAAATAATTAATAAATAATTATTTAATAAATACATGTAGTTGCAATCTTTATGGCATTCAATGCTGGCTTTTATGATGTGGAAAAGTACTAGCTCAAGTGGTTGAGAGTACTTGGTTATGTTGAGAGGACTTAGGTTCGAGTCCTATACACAAATTATGTGTTATTCTAATGGTGTATTATTTTGGTTAATGTGATGGATCATAAGGAGTGATAATTGTAGCATTAATTTGATGTATTTGGTCTTTGTTGTGCTTTTTAATCTGTTGAAGTTGATTTATTTTTTAATCTACTGATTTCACTTAAGTCAAGTGAAATCAACCGATTGATTTGGAAATTTCGTAACAGTTTGACTATAAGAGTTGTGATTTTCAAAAGAGAGGTTACTAGATTATTTTTTAGCATGAAACTGTTCTGGAAACATGGGAAATCTATCTCTTTCGATCATTCAAACTGCAGCTGTTGAATATTGCTCTTGGATCAATTCTTGGAGTTTTTGGCTTATGTTTGAAGCTTGGAGAAGGTGGTTTGTGGTAGGCAGGGTTGTGCTACCACTGAGGTTTAATCTTTCTCAAGCTTTGTGTGTGTGCCTGGTGGTTTTCCAGGTCTGCAAGAGGGTTCTTGCTGTGCTGGTGTGATTCTTGTGTGATTCAAGAGTCTTGTGTATGGTTTTTGCTTATTTTGAAAGTGTAAGAGTGGAAACTTTATAAATCTTTTGAAATAGTGCAAAGTCAGGCTCAGGTTGCCTTGACAAACTGGATGTAGTTTAGGTTTGAATTCAAGTAATACGAATTTGAGGAAAAATTCTCTTTAAGAAGGAGGGTAGGATAGAGGACTATCTCTTAAACTTCAAGTGGTATGAATCTGAGGTCAAATTCTCTTCAAGATGGAAGGTATGATAGAGGACTATCTCTTGAACATGTATAAGAAGAACTTGAGGAAGAACATTTGCAATTCAAAGGATCTATAACAAGGTCAAAGATCAAACACGTCTCCTTGAAGCTTATGATGTTCCATGAAGGAGGAAACTTAAAGAGCATGAAGATCATATGCACATTTGAAGAATAATTATTAGAAAAATTAATTGATGTTTCTATGTTTTTGGGCTTTGGGCTTTCTTCTAGAAATTAGTTTAGTTTATGTTTTTATGTTTTTGGGCTTAGGCTTTCTTTTAGAGTTTCTAGATTTTCTTAAACTTTTGTGCCCTATATATAGAGTTACCAAAAACTAATGTTAAACATTTTTAGTCATATATTAAATTTTGTTTCATTAAAGATAGGTTTATTTTTGTTCTTTGTTTAGGTCTCAGGTTCTTATCAAAGATTGACATCTTTGTGGTGAATCTTCATTGACTTATCAATCTTATTGATTTGGCATCTCTATTATTAGTTCTTATGAAAGATTAATATCTTTGTGGCGAATCTTCAATCGACTTATCAATCTGCTAGATTGTGGCATCCCTCATCTTTGTCTTATTTCATGTTCTTCTTTGATTTATTTTTGTTGTGCCTCTTAAGGATTCAAATTCATAAGCGATCGTACTCTTTCCTGTATAGGATCGTGTCACACCAGCCATGAATCTAGAACACAACTAAGAACTCAAAAAAATTATTCAATAATTTAACACACAACCAATCTCATATGCCGTCATCGTCAACTTCGCTTGTGGCAATGTTGTCACCGACACCAATGTTTGTTTACTTCCCTATGCGTAGGAGCTTCTTTCCATCTTCATTCGTTCCAAACAAAAACAACCAAGGTGCGATTACTTTGACAACCTCCAAGCCATTGCCATTGCTTTTTTAACTATGGTCATTGACGGCGACGCCGACACAACCCTCTTCTCTCTCTCCGTGTGAGGGTTTCTCCAAATCTCCAAGGCTTATCTCTTGTCATGCTTCACTGCCGATACGTCATGTCCGCTTGTAACCGTCAAAGCCGTTGTCGGTGCTTGCACAAGCTTTCTACTCCTTCCTCTTCCTGGGAGTGGCTTCCTTCTTCCTCACTAAAAATCACAGTTCCCTCCCTATTGCGTCGAGAGTGGCGCCGCTTAGCCTCGTCGACTGCTACAATCAGGGGCGTTAGTGAAAATGGATGAATGGTTGGATGAAATTTGTTATATGAAAATTTTGTTGAGTATGGAGTTGAAGATGGTGATTGGTAATGGGAAGTTCAATGAAGATGGAAAGCTGGTGATAGAGAAAGCAAATGGAATTATTTGTAGCAAAAGGGGTTAAGATTTAGTCGCTTGATCAGCTTCACTTTTTTATACCGGTTCTAGGCCTGACTGGTATAGAAAGTCTTTAACTTAATTACCAGTATGCTACCCGCCAAATTTTTATATTGATTCTTGGTCTAAACAGTATAAAAAATCTTCAACTTAATTACTAGAATGTCATTGCGCCGACTTTCTATATCAGTTCTTGGTCTAACTAATATAGAAAGTGTTTTCTTATTTACAATTATGCTACTACATCACTTATTATAGCAAGAGGATTATAACTTGTATAAAAAGTTATAAAAAGTTATTTTTGTACTAGTGACAACAAAATATCATTAATCAAATATTTGTGCTAAATTTATTAAATTTGGACTACCCATCCTCGTCTCTAGGTTACACGGCCTTAGAGGAAACAATTGGACTACCTATTTTGGTTTGTATGGTTCATGGCCCTAAGAACTACTGAAGGACTTCTCGTCCTCTTCTATAGGATACACGACCCTAATAACTGTTAAAAGACTACTTGTCCTAGTCTATAGGGTACATGACCCTAATAACTACTGAAAGACTACCCGTCCTCGTCTCTAGGGTACACGACCCTAAGAACCACTAAAGGACTACCTGTTCTCATCTCTAGGGTACATGACCCTAGGAGGAACAACTAGACTACTCATCCTAACCACTCAAGATAGAATAGCCCTTAAAGGCAACCCCATAAAGGCAAGGCTAGTTGTCCTCCTTCTAGGCAAAGAGTTACTCATATCACCTTCTTCGAACACCCGATCCCAAGAACCAAAGACTACCCACCCAAGATAACCATCTGGTACACGGCCCAGCCGAGTACATGTCGACCCAATAAGACGACATGTACTCGGACTTGCTAGCTAATTAAGTCTGTCAAATCCTATTAGAGTAAAATAACCCTTAGATTATGTAGTTTATCATAGTTAACAGGTAATTAGGCTTGCCAAATCAAGGCCCATCCATGTAAGGTCCATTAACTTTACTATAAAAGACACATTTTACAAAACATATGCTTATGTTACTATTCTGACATCAGACACTAGAATTTCATACTGACTTTAGTATTGGAGTATTTTTTGCAAGTACCATGTGATGCTTAAGAGTAAAGGCGAGATGTTCTAAAAAAGATCGTGAAGACCAGAAAACCCTATTAGTGACCCCACAAAATATATATTGTCTTTGAATAACCTAAATTTATGGTATATCTATAACCATAAAAACCATAAAGGTAATTCTATTTTTAATGATTCTTTATTTTATTTTTAATCATATTTAAAATTTACATGATCCCATTAACTAATCCTTTATTATATATTTCACCGTCTCTAATTATAAACTACATAGTACGTAAACAAATAAAATTTTTCATATTATTACACATAAAATAAATCTCATAATGAAGAGCAATCACCAATATATTAAATAAAATATGAAAAGAAAACAGAAAGAAATATGTCATAGAAGAAAATAAAGAGATATTGTAGAGTAATCGTAATGAAAAGCAGTGAAAATAAAAACCATAATTATTAAAAAGGTAATTACATTCTGTCTACTTTTTATTTATCATAATAAATATATTTTATATTCAAAATAAAAATACATAAAAAATTAAATATTCAATTTTATTCACTAAAATATTGAGAGAGAGCCGTGAGAGCACATGTCTTTTGGGTATTAATGAGCAATAGTCTAATCTTTGTTATACTTTACATACGTAAACTATTATACATTATTTATTCAACTTATATGACGGCGAAATATATAATATATTTAATTACAATCAAAGTCCATTTTATTAAGACCATTAAAAGTCTGTTAAAAGCCGTTGCAAAATTATAATATTCTCTGTTAAAAACCGTGACCAGGACTTCGTTTAATTAAAAAACGTATCATCTGAAAATTGCATATCTACGCTTAATTAAAATTCTTTTGCAATTAACATTTTGATATATTAAACACATAAACAGAAGGTGAATATGTACCTTTCATTTTCACCCACTGAAAATTTTTGTTTTGTTCTCGTTTTAGACGTTCATAGAGATTATTAACAAATGATTGATTGAGGTCACGGATATCGAAAATCTATAATACTGCTAAAATTGACAAAGTTCCATTGACCAGTTCCAAAGAGTAAATATAATCTAAACAATAATAGTGAAATACCCTTTTGAATTGTCGTTTCTGTTTATGTATAAATAATTATGTCCTCTTGCATAATTCAAAGGGATGAGGACTTTGTCTAATATTTGAGGTGTCAATAGTGTCTCATTTTGACTGCAGTCTGCTGCAGAAGATTGTAAATATAAAATATTATTGTTTGTGTAATATGTACGGTCTTGGTTCCAACTATATATGGAAAGGATTCTTTAACAAGTTTTGGTGGTAAAGTTTAAATGTTTAAATTTGTAGAAAACTTTCGATAGTTTGAGTTAGTAAGAATATAAAATAATAATAATAATAATAATAATAATAATAATAATAATAATAATAATTGGCTGATATTCAAGAAATACTTTAAAGAGTTAAGATTGATATATAAATTTTTTGGAAGTATTAAATATATAAAATATACTAAAATGAAAAGTAGATTAAAAGTCACCTAAGCTAAACTAGATAATTAGACTAAACTCAATAAGAAACTTAAAGCAGAACTATATCTAATTCTACATAAGATAACGTGCAACTATGAAAAATGCAAATAAATATTGGTCTAGTGTCTATTCCAATCCTAATTTTTGAAATCAAAATGAAACTCAAACTAACTCAATGCAACAAAAATTTTCAATCAAACAAAAATATCAATATATTTAAGTATTAATATAATTATTTTCATAAATTAAAAAATCAATATAATAAATTACATATCTAACATAAAAAAATAATTTTTTCATTATAGAATTTATATGTTTCAATTATTTCATATCAATATAT
>Ga0099823_1000985_pt1 | contig 21888 bp, 19 predicted proteins | sample CowpearedBW_FD_76831 | JGI IMG/M metagenome (GOLD analysis project Ga0099823, IMG submission 76831) | Root nodule microbial communities of legume samples collected from California, USA - Cow pea red BW | ecosystem: Host-associated > Plants > Roots > Nodule | place: USA: California | collected...
CACCTGGGGCCCATCGTCGCGATCACCGACGATTCACACCATGACCGGATCCAGTACGCATCGGCGATGCGGTGCCTTGGACCAGTAGGCGCGCCGACTCACTTCAGCTTGTGATCCTCCCGCTTCGCCTCCTGCATGGCTTCGGGCTCGAGCTCCTCGGCGGCGCGGTTGAGGCGGATGAACAGCCCCCAGCCCGTCAGCAGCACGCCCACCGCGAGCACCATCGCCGCCGCGTGCAGCAGCAAGGTCGAATCCGCGTGCGCCGCGCGGAACGTCGCCACCAGCGCCTCCACCGCGAGCGCCACCACGATCACCACCATGAAGCGCGACAGGAAACGCCGCACCCGCGTCGGCGCGCTGATGTGGGCGCTGCGGATGACCTCCTCCTCGGTGATCGTCTGCGCGATCTGCAGCGCCACCACCGCCGCGGCGAGCACGCCCATCGCCTCGATCACGAGCTGCGCGGCCTCGTCGTTCAGCTCCAGATGCATCGCCATCCAGATTTCCCTCGCGGCGATCACGAGCAGCAGCAGCGCCATCGCCGTGAAGAGCAGCGCCAGCGCCGCATGCACGATGGAGAAGCCGCGCAGCAGCGCGGGCACGGCGTCTTCGCCGGGAGAGGCCGCCACCCGGCCTGCGTCCGGCTTGGCGCCAGGCTTGGACGCAGTCCCGGACTGCTCGCCGGTGCCGGTTCTGGAATCAGCGTCGGAGGGGTCCATGCGACCACCTTAGGCCGGTCATCCGCCTCCGTCTGTAGGAAGAGCGGCCGCCCGCGCGACAGCGTCCGCCTCCTTGGCATCAGCCCGTGTAAACTCCCGCCCTTCACCGTATTTCCGACGCTGCTCTAGGCTGCCGGTCGCCCGCTCGGGCCCGAGGCCGGCGAGTCTGTGACTTCGGGCAGGTGTTTCTCAGTTCATTACCGGAGCCAACATGGGCAACAAGATCATCACCGAAGCCGATCGCAAGGCTTCCCCGCGTCCCGTCGCGCCCAAGGGCGTGACCGTCACCTCGCACCGCGGCCAGAAGAGCAGCCTCGAGCGCGGCTCCCACACCCGCTCGAAGAAGAACCCGGGCAAGCGTCCGCACTCGGGTTGAGATCGCGGGGAGCAAGACCCCATCGATCCGGCAACAGGCCCACGCCCCTTCGGCGGGGCCTGTTTTGCTTTCAGCCGCGCCGCTTTGGCCGTCGCCTGATCCGCCCCTCGCTGCCCGATCAATCGCCATGATCCGCATCAACGAACTCCGCCTGCCCCTCAATCATCCCGAGGACGCCCTGCGCCCCGCCGTCGTCCAGCGGCTGGGCATCCCGGACGCCCAGCTCCAGGCCTTCACCGTCTTCAAGCGCAGCTACGACGCGCGCAAGAAGTCGGCGATGGTGCTGATCTACTCCGTCGACTGCGAGGTCGGTGGCGCGGCCGCCGAAGCCGCGCTGCTCAAGCAGCACGCTGGCGACTCGCACATCAAGCCCTCGCCCGACACCGCGTACCGCTTCGCCGGCCACGCGCCAGCCGACTTCTTCGCCACCGGCCGCCCGCGTCCCGTGGTCATCGGCTTCGGCCCCTGCGGCATCTTCGCCGCGCTGATCCTGGCGCAGATGGGCCTGCGGCCCATCGTGCTCGAGCGCGGCAAGCAGGTCCGCGAGCGGACCAAGGACACCTGGGGGCTGTGGCGCGAAAGCGTGCTCGACCCCGAATCCAATGTGCAGTTCGGCGAGGGCGGCGCCGGCACCTTCTCCGACGGCAAGCTCTACAGCCAGATCTCCGATCCGCGCTTCCTCACGCGCAAGGTGCTGACCGAGTTCGTCAAGGCCGGCGCGCCCGAGGAGATCCTGTTCGTCAGCAAGCCGCACATCGGCACCTTCCGGCTGGTGAGCATGGTCATCAAGATCCGCGCCGAAATCGAGCGCCTGGGCGGCGAGATCCGCTTCCAGCAGAAGGTCAGCGACCTGCTCATCGAGCCCGATGCCGGCGGCCAGCGCCATGTGCGCGGCGTGACGCTCGAATCCGGCGAGCAGATCCGCGCCGATCACGTCGTCGTCGCGCTGGGCCACAGCGCCCGCGACACTTTCACGATGCTGTACGGCCGCGGCGTCTACATGGAGGCCAAGCCGTTCTCCATCGGCTATCGCATCGAGCATCCGCAGTCGATCATCGACAAGGCGCGCTTCGGCCCCAACGCCGGCCATCCGCTCCTGGGCGCGGCGGACTACAAGCTGGTCCACCACGCGGGCAATGGCCGCTCGGTCTACAGCTTCTGCATGTGCCCGGGCGGCACCGTCGTGGCGGCTACTTCGGAGCCGAACCGCGTCGTCACCAACGGCATGAGCCAGTACTCGCGCGCCGAGCGCAACGCCAACGCGGGCATCGTCGTTGGGATCTCGCCCGAGGACTATCGCCAGGATGGCAAGAAGGACGGCAGCCCGGTGAACCCGCTGGATGGCTTCGCGTTCCAGCGCTTCTGGGAATCGCGCGCCTATGAGCTGGGCGAGGGCAACTACCTGGCGCCGGCCGCCCTGGTCGGCGACTTCATCAAGCGCCAGCGCAGCACCGCGCTGGGCAGCGTCGAGCCGAGCTACAAGCCTGGCGTGACGATGACCGACCTGCAGCAGAAGGGCCTGGGCAGCCTGCCGGAGTACGCGCTCGACGCGATCCGCGAGGCGCTGCCCGCCTTCGAGCGCCAGATCCGCGGCTTCTCGATGAACGACGCGGTGCTCACCGGCGTGGAGACGCGGACCTCGTCGCCGCTGCGCATCACGCGCGGCAAGGACTATCAGAGCCTGAACGTCCGCGGCCTCTATCCGGCGGGCGAGGGCGCCGGTTACGCCGGCGGCATCATGTCCGCGGGCGTCGACGGCATCGAGGTCGCCGAGGCGCTCGGCAAGGCGATGCTGGGCCTTGAGGCCGGGGCCGTCGCCGACCTCAAGGACTGACCCCGGGCGCCCCGCGATCGGGTCGCCCGGCCGGTGCGCGTCAGCTCAGATCGCCTGCCACAGCGTGGGCGAGCTCGCCGGCGTCCAGCCCGCGCCCACGTAGGCCGTGTGCGCCTGCAGGCAGCGGTACTGCCTGCCCTGGTAGTTCACGATCTGTCCTACCGTGTAGCTCGCGCCCTCCGTCCAGGCCGTGCCGCCGGGCGGGTTGGGCGGCGTCGTCGGCAGCACGACGTCCATCGCGTAGCTCGCGCCCGAGTTGGCGTGCTGCAGGTAGACGTCCATCACGGTGGCGCCGCTGGGCACGATGACGCTGCCGCCTTGCAGCGTGCCGACCTTCAGATAGCCCGAGGTCTGGTTGACCTTGGCCGCGATCTGGCCGAGCCACACAGCCTTCGCCGCCGCCGTGCCCAGCGTGATGGAGATCGTCTCCAGATCGTTGCCCGCCCCATTGAACACGCGCAGCTTCACCGTGCTGCCCGGCGGCAGGTCCTGCGCCGCCGAGACCTGGCCGATCTGCTTCATGTCCGAGGGCGTGCCTGGAGGCGTCGTGCCGCCGCCGAAATCCACGTCGGAGCAGGCATAGAAGGCCTCGGTGCTGTCCGAGCGCTGCCAGGCCGAGAACAGCACATGCTTGCCGGTGCGCTTGGGCAGCGTGAGCTTCATCGTGTAGATCGTCTTGCCGCTGGTGACGATCTGGTCGGGGCCCAGCTGTTGCACCTGCTCCAGATCCGACCAGCGCAGCGGCGAAGTGGTGGGATTCCAGCCGTCGCGCGTGAGGAAGAAGGTCCAGTTGAGCGAGCGATGCGGCGCGGTCGCGTTGTAGCGGTATTCGTACTTGCCATCCGCGCCCGGCGAATAGGCCGTGGCGGGCCAATCCGCCCGCGCCAGGTCGAAGCCCTTGAACTTCTCCTGGCCGCCAGCGCAGATCTTCAGGTCCGGCACCACCGCCTTGTGATTACCGTTGGCGTTGGCCTGGTTGACGCCGTTCCAGTCGTAGATCGCCTGCTCGCCGCCATAGGCGATCGCCGCCTGGCAGGCCGGCAGCGAGGGATTCTTGAAGCAGTTGTACTGGCGCGAGATCGGGAACTCGGGCGCGCCGTGGGCGAGGGCGGCGCCTGGCGCCAGGAGGGCGCTCATCCCTGTCGACAGGGTGGCCAGCGTGAAGGCGCCGGCGGTTCGGGCACGGAAGGACATGCAAGTCTCCTGAGAATGGTGGATAAGGCGCCCGGTGAGTGGCCCGACACCACACCAAAGCACGACCACCATAGGACCTCAATAAGACCAATACAAGCCGAACAACAGTAACGGCGGTCGTCGAAGATTTTTTAGCTTTCGTTTCAGGCGAAGGAATTATCATGAACCACCATAGTCTTGCTCTTTGAGCGAAGGCTACAGTTCAACCCAGCCCCCGCCGATCCATGCGCCTCGACCTCACCACCCTGAATCTCGTGTTGGCGATCGAACAGACCCGATCCATCACTCGTGGGGCCGAGCGCGAGCATCTGGCGCTGGCCGCGGCCAGCAAGCGCATCTCCGATCTCGAAACGCGTCTGGGCGTGCAGCTGTTCGAGCGCCGCGCCCGTGGCGTCGAACCCACCGAGGCCTGCCGCGCGCTGGTGCGCCACATCCGTTCGCTGCATGCGTCGCTGCATGCGCTGGAGAGCGAGGTCGTCGAGTTCGCTCGCGGCATCAAGGGCCACCTGCGCATCGCCGCCAATGCCGGCGCGATCGCCGAGGCGCTGCCACCCGACCTGGCCGCGTTCTCGCAGGCGCATCCGCAGATCCGCATCAGCCTGGAGGACCAGACCTCCGCCGAGGTCCAGGCCGCCGTCGCCGAAGGCCGCGCCGATGTCGGCGTCTTCACCGCGCCGCTGCTCGACAACCGGCTCCAGACCTGGGCCTACCGCACCGGCCGCCTGTCGGTGCTGGTGCCCGCCGCCCACGAACTGGCCGGCCGCGCCTCCGTCAACTTCGACGACCTGCTGGAGCACGACCTGGTCGGTCTGCACAGCGGCGCGGCCGCGCAGGAACTGATGCTGCAGGAGGCCATGACCCGCGGCCGCACGCTCAAGGCGCGGCTGCAGGTGCGTGGCTTCGACGCGATCGCGCAGCTGGTCGAGGCCGGCATGGGCGTGGCCGTGCTGCCGGACGCGCCGGCGCGCCGCTTCGCGCAGGTGTTTGACGTGCGCCGCCTCGACCTCGATGAATCCTGGGCCCAGCGCGATTACGTGCTCGGCGTGGCGCGCCAGGAGCGCCTGCCCACGGTGGTGCAGCGCTTCGTCGAGGCGCTGTGTCCCGCCGCCAAGAACGACCCCAACGGCGGCTCCCGGTGAGCCGCCTGAACTGAAGTGATGGAGAGCCATCCCATGACCGCCAACATCGCCAACGCCGGTGCGCCACGCACCCTCTACGACAAGCTCTGGGACGAGCACGTGGTGCACACCGAGGAAGACGGCACCGCCGTCCTGTACATCGACCGCCACCTGGTCCATGAGGTCACCAGCCCGCAGGCCTTCGAGGGCCTCGATCTGGCCGGCCGCAAGGTCTGGCGCCTGTCGGCCAACCTGGCCGTCAGCGACCACAACGTCCCCACCACGGACCGCAGCCAGGGCATCGCCGATCCGGTCTCGCGCCTGCAGGTCGACACGCTGGACAAGAACTGCGACCGCTTCGGCATCACGCAGTTCAAGATGAGCGACAAGCGCCAGGGCATCGTCCATGTGATCGGCCCGGAGCAGGGCGCCACGCTGCCCGGCATGACCGTCGTCTGCGGCGACAGCCACACCTCCACCCATGGCGCCTTCGGCGCGCTGGCGCATGGCATCGGCACCTCCGAGGTCGAGCATGTGCTGGCCACCCAGACGCTGCTGGCCAAGAAGGCGAAGAACCTGCTGATCAAGGTCGAGGGCCAGGTCATGCCCGGCGTCGGCGCCAAGGACATCGTGCTGGCCATCATCGGCCGCATCGGCACCGCTGGCGGCACCGGCTACACCATCGAGTTCGCCGGCAGCGCCATCCGCGCGCTGTCGATGGAAGGCCGCATGACCGTCTGCAACATGGCGATCGAGGCGGGCGCCCGCGCCGGCCTGATCGCCGTCGACGACACCACGATCCAGTACGTCAAGGGCCGCCCCTTCACGCCCACCGGCGTCGAATGGGACCAGGCCGTGCGGTACTGGCGCACGCTGCACTCCGATCCGGGCGCGGCGTTCGACGCGGTGGTCGAGCTCGACGCCACGCAGATCCGTCCGCAGGTCACCTGGGGCACCTCGCCCGAGATGGTCCTGTCCATCGAGGATCGCGTGCCCGATCCCGAGAAGGAGAAGGACGCCGTCAAGCGCGGCGCCATCGAGCGCGCGCTGCAGTACATGGCGCTGGAGCCCAACAAGGCGATCAACGACATCCGCATCGACAAGGTCTTCATCGGCAGCTGCACCAACAGCCGCATCGAGGACATGCGCGAGGCCGCGGCCGTGGTCAAGCGCCTGGGCGGCCGCGTGGCCAGCAACGTCAAGCTGGCGCTGGTGGTGCCCGGCTCCGGCCTGGTGAAGGCGCAGGCGGAGGCCGAAGGGCTGGACCAGATCTTCAAGGCCGCCGGCTTTGAATGGCGCGAGCCGGGCTGCTCGATGTGCCTGGCGATGAATGCCGACCGGCTCGAGCCGGGCGAGCGCTGCGCTTCCACGAGCAACCGCAACTTCGAAGGCCGCCAGGGCGCTGGAGGGCGCACCCATCTGGTCAGCCCCGCGATGGCTGCGGCCGCCGCGATGGAAGGCCACTTCGTCGACGTGCGACGCCTGGCCTGAGCGCCCGGACGCAGGAGCAACACATGGACAAGTTCACCGTGCACAAGGGCCTCGTGGCCCCGATGGATCGCGAGAACGTCGACACCGACGCGATCATCCCCAAGCAATTCCTCAAGTCGATCAAGCGCAGCGGCTTCGGCCCCAATCTCTTCGACGAGTGGCGTTACCTCGACCACGGCGAGCCGGGTCAGGATCCGGCCTCGCGCAAGCCCAACCCGGACTTCGTGCTGAATCAGCCGCGCTACCAGGGCGCCTCGATCCTGATCGCGCGCGGCAACTTCGGCTGCGGTTCCAGCCGCGAGCACGCGCCCTGGGCGCTGCAGCAGTACGGCTTCCGCGCGCTGATCGCGCCCAGCTTCGCCGACATCTTCTTCAATAACACCTTCAAGAACGGCGTGCTGCCGATCGTGCTCCCCGAGAGCCAAGTCGCGCGCCTGTTCGACGAGGTCTTCGCCTTCCCGGGCTATCAGCTGACCGTGGACCTGGAGCGCCAGGTCGTCGTCAAGCCCGATGGCGAAGAGCTGCCCTTCGACGTGCAGCCGTTCCGCAAGTACTGCCTGCTCAACGGCTTCGACGACATCGGCCTGACGCTGCGCCACGCCGACAAGATCAAGGCCTTCGAGGCCGAACGCATCGCCACCAAGCCGTGGCTCAACAACCGAATTACACGCTGAGGACCCCATGAAGATCGCAGTCCTGCCCGGTGATGGCATCGGCACCGAAATCGTCGCGGAGGCCGTCAAGGTCCTGAAGGTCCTGGACCTGCCGCTGGAGATGGAAAGCGCGCCCGTCGGCGGCGCCGCCTACGAGGCCGCCGGCCATCCGCTGCCCGAGGCCACGCTCAAGCTGGCGCAGGCGGCGGACGCGGTGCTGTTCGGCGCCGTCGGCGACTGGAAGTACGACAAGCTCGAGCGCGCGCTGCGCCCCGAGCAGGCGATCCTGGGCCTGCGCAAGGCGCTGGGCCTGTTCGCCAACTTCCGTCCCGCGATCTGCTATGAGCAGCTGACCCATGCGTCCAGCCTCAAGCCGGAACTCGTCGCGGGCCTGGACATCCTGATCATCCGCGAGCTCACCGGCGACATCTATTTCGGTCAGCCGCGCGGCCGCCGCACCGCCGTCGACGGCCACTTCCCCGGCGCCGAGGAGGCCTTCGACACGATGCGCTACTCGCGTCCCGAGATTGAGCGCATCGCCCATGTGGCCTTCCAGGCCGCGCGCAAGCGCAACCGCAAGGTGACCTCGGTGGACAAGGCCAACGTGCTGGAGACCTTCCAGTTCTGGAAGGACGTCGTGACCGAGGTCCATCAGCAGTATCCGGACGTCGAGCTCGAGCACATGTACGTCGACAACGCCGCGATGCAGCTGGTCAAGGCGCCCAAGAAATTCGACGTCGTCGTCACCGGCAACATGTTCGGCGACATCCTGTCGGACGAGGCGGCCATGCTGACCGGCTCGATCGGCATGCTGCCCAGTGCCTCGTTGGACAAGAACAACAAAGGTCTGTACGAACCGAGTCATGGCAGCGCCCCCGATATCGCAGGAAAGGGGATTGCCAATCCGCTGGCTACAATCCTCTCCGCTGCCATGATGCTCAAGTTCTCCCTCAACCAGCCCGAAGCCGCCGCTCGCATCGAGTCGGCGGTTCAGTCCGTGCTGGCCCAGGGTCTGCGTACCGCGGACATCTGGAGCGAGGGCACCCAGAAGGTGAGCACGCGCGAGATGGGTGATGCCGTCGTCGCCGCCATTGCGTCCAGCAAGGGCACGACCTCGATCACCACGACCAAAACCATCAAGAGCTAGTCCGCTCCGGTTCGTCTCGCCCCAACTCACAAACCCGGCGAAGCGAGCCGGGCAGGCTCCCAGGGTTTGTGACGGTGTTTGGGCGATGCCCGGCAAGGCCGGGCCTTTCAACGAAGGTAAGCAAATGACGACATTGGTTGGTTTGGTGGGATGGCGCGGCATGGTCGGCTCGGTGCTGATGGACCGCATGGCGCAGGAACGGGACTTCGATCTGATCGAGCCGCTGTTCTTCAGCACCTCGAACGCGGGCGGCACCGCCCCGTCCTTCGCGAAGAACGAGACCGCGCTCCAGAGCGCGTTCGACATCGAGCAGCTCAAGCGCTGCGAGATCATCATCACCTGCCAAGGCGGCGACTACACCACCGAGGTCTATCCCAAGCTGCGCGCCGCGGGCTGGAACGGCCACTGGATCGACGCCGCATCCTCGCTGCGCATGGCCGACAACGCCGTGATCGTGCTGGACCCGGTCAACATGCCGGTGATCAAGAACGCGCTGTCCAAGGGCGGCAAGGACTGGATCGGCGGCAACTGCACCGTCAGCTGCATGCTGATGGGCGTGGGCGCGCTGTACAAGGCGGGCCTGGTCGAGTGGATGTCGACGCAGACCTATCAGGCCGCCTCGGGGGGCGGCGCGCAGCACATGCGCGAGCTGCTGACCCAGTACGGCACGCTCAACGCCGCCGTGCGTCCGCTGCTCGACGATCCCAAGAGCGCCATCCTCGAGATCGACCGACAGGTCATCGCCACGCAGCGCGCGCTGTCGGGCGACGAAGTCGCCAACTTCGGCGTGCCGCTGGGCGGCTCCCTGATCCCGTGGATCGACAAGGACCTGGGCAACGGCCAATCCAAGGAAGAGTGGAAGGGCATGGCCGAGACCAACAAGATCCTCGGCCTGGGCGAGGGCTTTGGCTCCGCCGCGATCCCGGTGGATGGCTTCTGCGTGCGCGTCGGCGCGATGCGTTGCCACTCGCAGGCGCTGACCTTCAAGCTCAGGAAGGATGTGCCGCTGGACGAGATCGAGGCCATGATCGCCGCCGACAACGCGTGGGTGAAGGTCGTGCCCAACACCCGCGAGGCCACGATCAAAGACCTGACCCCGGTGGCCGTCACCGGCACGATGACCATCCCGGTCGGCCGCATCCGCAAGCTGGCGATGGGCCCGGAGTACGTCGGCGCGTTCACGATCGGTGACCAACTGCTGTGGGGCGCCGCGGAACCGCTGCGCCGCATGCTGCGCATCCTGCTGGATCGCTGAGCCCTTCGCGAGATCGCAACGCATCCAGCGGAAGCGGTGGCACTGCCACCGCTTTTTTTCGTTCTGATTAGGGATTGCCAGGGGGTGCGCCGCGTTGCCTTCTAGCGACAAGGCCGTAACGACCTGTGAATCAAGGCTAGCTCATCGATGTTATTCATGAGCTACCTCAGCAACGATGCGTATATGCTTGCCACCGTTGTGATTTTCTACCGCGGGAAGGGCTGGGAGCCTGCGCGGGCGCATCAGCCGCACAACAACAATACGTCATGACAAGCGGTCCGCAGGGTGGGCCGCTTTGTTGCTTTGGGGGACGCCTTGAAAAAACATGCGAGCGCATATGCGCGATTTGCGCTGAGCCAGGTGGCTGCGGTCACCGCGTTGGGACTGGCGGCGGGCTCGGCCTGGGGTCTGGGACTGGGGAAACTGACGGTGCAATCGGCGCTCGGCGAAACGCTGCGCGCCGAGATCGACGTCAGCAGCCTCAGCCCGGAGGAGGCCAGTTCGCTCAAGCTGCGCGTGGCGCCGCCGGAGTCCTACCGCGCCTCGGGCCTGGACTACAACGGCGTGCTGGCCAGCACGCAGGTCCAGCTCGCGCGCCGCGCCGACGGCCGGCCCTACCTGAGACTGACCAGCGACCGCGCCATCCAGGAGCCGTTCGTCGACGTCATCCTCGAACTGAACTGGTCCAGCGGCCGCCTGACCCGTGAATTCACGCTGCTGTTCGATCCGCCGAGCAATGGCAACCTCGCCCGCGCGCCCGAAGCGACCACCTCGCCGGTGACCTCGGCGCCCGCGCCTTCGCCGGCCGCGCCGGCGGCCCGCACCCAGCCGCCGGTGGCATCCGCCCCGGCTGCGCCGGTGAGCCAGCCGCCCGCGCCGGCCGTCACCGCCCGCGCGCCGGCGCCGTCGCCCGCCGCGGCGCCGGGACCGAACGCCGGCGCATCCGAATACACCGTCAAGCCCGGCGACACGCTGTCGCGTATCGCGGGCCGCACCCAGCCGTCCGGCGTCTCGCTGGACCAGATGCTGGTGGGCCTGTACCGCAGCAACCCGGACGCGTTCATCAACAGCAACATGAACCGGCTGAAGTCGGGCGCGGTGCTGTCGGTGCCGGGCAGCGACGCGGTCCAGTCCATCACGCCTCAGGAGGCGCGCCGCGTCATCCAGGCGCAGAGCAGCGATTTCGGCGGCTATCGCCAGCGCCTGGCCGAAGCCGCGCCGACCCTCAAGCCCGATGAGAACGCCCGCCAGGCCAAGGGCTCGGTGCAGGCCGCCGTCGAGGACCGCAAGCCGGCCACTTCGGCGACGCCGGACAAGCTGACGCTGAGCAAGCCCAAGACCGCCGGCGCCGAGGCCAAGGTCTCGAAGGAAACCGAGAAGAAGGATTCCGCCGCACGCGTCGCCGAGTTGACTCGCAACGTCGAGGAGCTGAAGAAGCTCTCCGCCGCCACGAAACCGTCCGCGCCAGCGGCGACCACGGCTGCCGCGCCGGCCCCGGCTCCCGCGCCCGCTCCGGCTCCGGCCCCCGCGCCGGCGGCCGCTTCCGCGCCGGCCGTGAATGTCGCGGCCAACGTGCCCGCGGCCCAGACCGCGGCCAGCGCCGCCAGCGCTGCCAGTGCCTCTTCCGCGCCGGCGTCCGCCATCGCGGCGGTGACCCCGGCGTCGGCGCCGGCCGCCGCCTCGGCGCCGCGTGCCGTGCCGGCGCCCAAGCGGGAACCGGAAGAGCCGGGCTTCCTGGACTCGCTGACCGACTACCTGCCCGCCATCGGCGCGGTGCTGCTCGTGGTCGTCGGCGGCATCGGCTACAACCGCTGGCGCGCCCGCCGCGACGCGGCCTCGCGCTCCGAGACCGCTTTCGCCGAAAGCCGCCTGGCCCCGGACTCGTTCTTCGGCCACAGCGGCGGCCAGCGCGTGGACACGCGCGATGCGTCGACCACCGGTCAGTCGTCGATGAGCTACTCGCTGAGCCAGCTCGACGCGATCGGCGACGTCGATCCGGTCGCCGAGGCCGATGTCTATCTGGCCTACGGCCGCGACCTGCAGGCCGAGGAAATCCTGAAGGAGGCGCTGCGCGCCAACCCCGAGCGCCTGGCGATCCGCCTGAAGCTGCTTGAGGTCTACGGCAAGCGCCGCGACATCAAGGGCTTCGAGCAACTGTCGGTGCAGCTGTACGCCGAGACCAAGGGGCAGGGCGAGGACTGGCTGAAGGTCCAGGAGCTCGGCCGCCAGGTCGATCCGGACAATCCGCTGTATCAGCCGGGCGGCGCGCCGACGATGTTCGAGAGCGACGACGAGCGTCCCGAGCCGATGAACGCGAGCACGCTGCCGGCCACTGGCCTGGCCCATCCGGGCGGCGATGCGCTGGCCCGCGCGGCGGCGACCGCCGCGGCCGGTGCCGCGGCTGGCGCGGCCGCCTCCCGCGATGCCGGCCCGTCCAGCCTGATGGACCTGGACCTCGATCTGGACCTGGGTTCGCCCCCGGCCCCGGCGCAGGCGATGGCCGCCACGCAGGCGCTGCCGTCGTCGGGCAGCCAGGCGCCGATGAACATGGACCTGGACCTGAGCACGCCGCCGGCCGCTCCGGCCGCGTCCAATGCCCGTGAACTCGAGTTCGACCTCGGCGACCTGGACGACCTCGGCGGCACGCCTGCGGCGGCGCCGGCGGCGCAGTCCGATTCGTTGGATTTCGACCTGTCGAGCATCGACCTGGACCTGCCCGCCACCGCGCCGGCCCGCCGCGACGAGCGCACGATCAGCAAGGCCGGCGACGTCGAGGACATCCCCTCGGTGGACCTGCCCGACCTGGATGCGCTGCCCGACGTCAAGCCGGCGAGCTCGGACACGATGAGCCTGGACGACCTGGGCGTCGACCTGGACAGCATCGATCCGAACGACGACGAAGCGCTGCAGCGCCAGTTGGAGCTGGCCGAGGAATTCCGCCAGATCGGCGACACCGAAGGCGCGCGCGACGTGCTGCAGGAACTGGTCGGCAAGGCCGGCGGTCCGCTGCGCGAGCGTGCCCAGCAGATGCTGGATCAGCTTCGCTAAACTGCGGGTCCTTCGCGACAAGGCGCTCGGCCCTGGCCGGGCGCCTTTTCTTTTTGGGCGCGCTGCGCGCCACCCTTTCTGAGATCCGGAGACCGGCATGCGCGTGGCGCTGGGCGTGAGTTACCGCGGCGAGGCCTACAAGGGCTGGCAGAGCCAGCCCGGCGGCGGCACCGTGCAGGACGCGCTGGAAGCGGCGCTGGCGCAGTTCGCGGCGCAGCCGATCCGCACCATCTGCGCCGGCCGGACCGACACCGGCGTGCATGGACTCAACCAGGTCGTCCACTTCGATTCGCCGGTCGACCGCGAAGCGTTTTCGTGGGTGCGCGGCGTCAATCGCTACCTGCCGCGCGACATCGCGGTCCAGTGGGCCGCCTTCCCCGGCGAGGACTTCCATGCGCGCAACCTGGCGCGCGGGCGGCGCTACTGGTATCTGCTGCTGGAGTCCAACGTGCGGCCGTCCATCGAGGCGCGGGGCGTGGGCTGGACCTTCCGTCCGCTGGACGGGGACGCGATGCGCGACGCGGCCCGGCGCCTGGAGGGCGAGCACGACTTCAGCTCCTTCCGCTCGGCGGAATGCCAGGCGGCCTCGCCGGTGAAGACGCTGCACCGCATCTCGGTCGAGAAACGCGGCGCCTACTGGCGTTTCGAGTTCGACGGCATCGCCTTCCTGCATCACATGATCCGCAACATCATGGGCTGCCTGGTCGCGGTCGGCGCCGGACAGAAGCCGCCCGCGTGGATGGACGAGGTGCTCGTGGCGCGTTCGCGCGACGCGGCGGCGCCCACCTTTCCGCCGGACGGGCTGTACTTCGTCGGCCCGACCTACGACGATCACCTGAACCTGCCGCGGCACACCGCCGCGATGGACTGGCTCCCTTGAGTGCCGGTCCGAGCGACTGAAGAGACTCCGTCCATGAGCCGAACCCGAATCAAGATCTGTGGCCTGACCCGGGAAGCCGATGTCGACGCCGCCGTCGAGGCCGGCGCCGACGCGATCGGCCTGGTCTTCTACGACAAGAGCCCGCGCGCGGTGAGCGTTGCGCGCGCCGCCGAGCTGGCGCGGCGACTGCCCCCGTTCGTGACGCCGGTGGGCTTGTTCGTCAACGCGCCGGCGGCCGCGATCGACGCGGCGCTGGCCGCGATCCCGGCGCTGACGCTGCAGTTCCACGGCGACGAGACACCCGAGGACTGCGACCGCTGGTCGCGCCCCTATCTGCGCGCGGCGCGCATGGCGCCGGGCTTCGATTTGCTAGACTTCGCGACTCGTTTCTCCCGCGCCCAGGCCGTGCTGGTCGACGCCTTCGTCGACGGCTACGGTGGAGGCGGAAAGGTCTTCGATTGGTCACTGCTGCCTCCAAGCGTTCCCTCTCCGGTCGTTTTGTCTGGTGGGTTGAGTGCAGCCAACGTGATCGATGGCGTGCGGCAGGTCCGGCCCTGGGCCGTTGACGTCAGCTCCGGCGTGGAGGCCTCCAAGGGCCTCAAGGACGCCGTGAAGATCCGCCAGTTCTGCGATGCCGTGCGCGAGGCCGACCGCCTGAAGTCGGCCTGATCCCGCTTCGAAACGCGCGCGGGCATCCTCATAGAGGACCCCTCATGTCCAAGACCATCCCCGATTCGATCCCGTTCGTCACGGGACCGCTGGCCGGCTATGCGCAGCCTGACGCGCAAGGCCGTTTCGGCCCCGTGCCGACCGCCAACGCCCATGGCTACTACGGTGGCCGCTTCGTCGCCGAGACGCTGATCCATGCGCTCGACGAGCTGAATGAGGCCTACGCCCGCTACAGCCAGGATCCGGAGTTCATCCGCGAGTTCCAGTACGAGCTGGCCCATTTCGTCGGCCGTCCGAGCCCGATCTATCACGCCCGGCGCCTGAGCAGCGAGCTGGGCGGCGCGCAGATCTTCCTCAAGCGGGAGGACCTGAACCACACCGGCGCGCACAAGGTCAACAACACCATCGGCCAGGCGCTGCTGGCGCGCCGCATGGGCAAGAAGCGCGTCATCGCCGAGACCGGCGCCGGCCAGCACGGCGTGGCCACCGCCACGATCTGTGCCCGCTATGGCATGGAGTGCGTCGTCTACATGGGCTCGGAGGACGTGAAGCGCCAGTCGCCCAACGTCTACCGGATGAACCTGCTTGGAGCGAAGGTCGTCCCGGTGGAGTCCGGCTCCAAGACGCTCAAGGACGCGCTCAACGAGGCGATGCGCGACTGGGTCACCCACATCGAGTCGACCTTCTACATCATCGGCACCGTGGCCGGCCCGCATCCGTATCCGATGATGGTCCGAGACTTCCAGCGCATCATCGGCGACGAATGCCTGGTCCAGATGCCGCAGATGATCGGCAAGCAACCCGATGCGGTCATCGCCTGCGTCGGTGGCGGCAGCAACGCGATCGGCATCTTCTATCCCTACATCCCGCACCAGGACGTGCGCCTGATCGGCGTCGAGGCGGCCGGGCAGGGCGTCGATACGCCCAAGCACGCGGCCACGCTGAGCGCGGGTTCACCGGGCGTGCTGCATGGCAATCGCACCTACCTGCTGCAGGACGAGGCCGGCCAGATCATCGAGACCCACTCGATCTCCGCCGGCCTGGACTATCCGGGCGTCGGCCCCGAGCACGCCTATCTGAAGGACATCGGCCGCGCCGAGTACGTCGGCGCCACCGATGCCGAGGCGCTCGCTGCCTTCCACCGGCTGTGCCGCACCGAGGGCATCATCCCGGCGCTGGAATCGAGCCACGCGCTCGCGCATGCGATCAAGCTCGCGCCGGCGATGCGTCCCGACCAGCACCTGCTGGTGAACCTGTCCGGCCGCGGCGACAAGGACATCGGCACCGTCGCCGACCTGTCGGGCGCCGAGTACTTCGACCGGCCCTCGATGGCCGGCCACGCCGTGAAGGGAGGTGCCCAATGAGCCGCATCCAGGCCACGTTCGCGCGGCTGGCCGCCGCGGGCCGCAAGGCGCTGATCCCTTATGTCACCGCGGGCGATCCCTATGCCGACGTGACGGTCGAGTTGATGCTGGCGATGGCCCAGGCCGGCGCCGACGTCATCGAGCTGGGGGTGCCGTTCTCCGATCCGATGGCCGACGGCCCCGTCATCCAGCGCGCCAGCGAGCGCGCGCTGCAGAAGGGCATCTCGCTGACCCATGTGCTGGAGATGGTGCGCGCCTTCCGCCAGCAGGATGCGGACACGCCGGTCGTGCTGATGGGCTACGCGAATCCGGTCGAGCGCTTCGGCCTGGAGCGCTTCGTCACCGAGGCCCAGGCCGCCGGCGTCGACGGCGTGCTGGTCGTCGACTATCCGCCCGAGGAGTGCGAGGCCTTCGCCACCGCGCTCAAGGCCAAGGGACTGGATCCGATCTTCCTGCTGGCGCCGACTTCCACCGACGAGCGCGTCGAGCGTCTGGGCCGGCTGGCCAGCGGCTATGTCTATTACGTCTCGCTCAAGGGCGTGACCGGCGCCGGCCACCTGGACACCGGCGCCGTCGCCGATGCCATGCCGCGCCTGCGCCGGCACGTGAAGGTGCCGCTGGGCGTGGGTTTCGGCATCCGTGACGGGGCGACGGCCGCCGCCGTGGCCCGGCATGCGGACGCGGTGGTGATCGGTTCGGCCCTGGTTCAGCTGATCGAGCTGCAATCCAGGGATAATGTCGCGATCCAGGCAGCGGCCTTCATCCGAGACATCCGCGCCGCGCTGGACGCCTGAGCGGGGCAATCTGCCCCGCTTTCGCGTTTCGCGACAGACATAGGAGCCCGCCATGAGTTGGCTTGAGAAACTTCTTCCGCCCAAGATCCAGCAGACCGACCCCGACCAGCGCCGCACGGTGCCGGAAGGCTTGTGGATCAAGTGCCCGTCCTGCGAGACGGTGCTCTACAAGACCGACCTCGAGCAGAACGTCAACGTCTGCCCGAAGTGCGGCCACCACCACCGCATCGGCGCCCGCGCCCGGCTGGACGCGTTCCTGGACGGGGAAGGGCGCTACGAGGTCGGCCAGGAGGTGCTGCCGGTCGACGCGCTGAAGTTCAAGGACAGCAAGAAGTATCCCGACCGCCTCAAGGAAGCGCTGGAGAACACCGGCGAGACCGACGCGCTGGTCGTGATGGGCGGCGCGGTGATGAGCATCCCGGTCGTCACCGCCTGCTTCGAGTTCGACTTCATGGGCGGCTCCATGGGCTCCGTGGTCGGCGAGCGCTTCGCGCGCGGCGTCGAGACCGCGCTGGAGCAGAAGACCCCCTTCATCTGCTTCACTGCCACCGGCGGCGCGCGGATGCAGGAAGGCCTGCTCTCGCTGATGCAGATGGCCAAGACCAATGCCGCGCTGACGCGCCTGGCCAAGGCCAAGCTCCCCTACATCAGCGTGCTGACCGACCCGACGATGGGCGGCGTCTCGGCGAGCTTCGCGTTCGTCGGCGACATCGTCATCGCCGAGCCCAAGGCGCTGATCGGCTTCGCGGGCCCGCGCGTGATCGAGAACACCGTGCGCGAGAAGCTGCCCGCCGGCTTCCAGCGCGCCGAGTTCCTGATGGAGAAGGGCGCGATCGACATGATCGTGGACCGCCGCAAGCTGCGCGAGGTCGTGGCCCGCAACCTGGCCATCCTGCAGCGCCAGAGCGCCGACGCGGTCGCCTGACGGCAGCCGCCGAACCGTCTCGCAGGCGGTCCCGGTACTCAGCACGGCCAGACCGGACCCGGTCTGGCCGTCTTCATTTGAGCCTTGGACATTCCGATGATTTCTTCCCCGAACGACCTGTCGATCCCGCAACTGGCCCCGGGCGGCGACGCCCAGCCAGTGCTGGAGGCCTGGCTGTCGCGCTGCGAGCGGCTCCACCCCAAGGAGATCGACATGACCCTGGCCCGCGTCGCCGAGGTGCGCGACCGGCTGGGCCTGCGCTTTGGCGCCGACACGCCGGTGGTGATGGTGGCCGGGACCAATGGCAAGGGCTCGACCTGCGCGATGCTGGAAAGCATCGCGCTGCAGGCCGGCTACCGCGTCGGTCTCTACATCAAGCCGCACCTGGTGCACTTCCAGGAGCGCTGCCGCGTCGGCGGCGCGCCGGTGGACGCGGCCTCGCTGCTGCCGCACTTCGAGGCGGTCGAGCAGGCCCGTGGCGAACTGACGCTGACCTACTTCGAGTTCACCACGCTGGCGATCCTGCACCGGCTGGCCTCGGAGCCGCTGGACCTGGTGATCCTGGAGGTCGGCCTGGGCGGGCGGCTGGACGCGGTCAACGTGATCGATGCCGACTGCAGCGTCATCACCAGCATCGACCTGGACCACACCGAGTATCTCGGTCCGGATCGCGAGTCGGTCGGACGCGAGAAGGCGCACATCATGCGGCCGGGCAAGCCGGCGATCGTGTCCGACCCGATGCCGCCGGCGTCGATCGCGGCGCATGCCCAGGTCATCGGCGCGGACCTGCGCCAGCTCGGGCGCGACTTCAGCTACTCGGGCGACCGCCAGCAGTGGCAGTGGGCGGGGCGCGCGCGGCGCTACAGCGGCATGTCCTACCCGGCGCTGCGCGGCGTCAACCAGTTGCTGAACGCCTCGGGCGTGCTGGCGGCGTTCGAGGCGCTGTACGAGCGCCTGCCGGTCTCCGCGCAGGCCGTGCGGGCCGGGTTGGCGCTGGTGGAGCTGCCCGGGCGCTTCCAGGTGATCCCCGGTTCGCCGATGCTGGTGCTGGATGTGGCGCACAACCCGCACGCGGTGGCGGCGCTGGCGCAGAACCTGGACCAGATGGGCTTCTACCCGCGCACCCGCGCGGTGTTCGGCGCGATGGCCGACAAGGACCTGGCCAACATCCTGGCGCGGATCTCGCCGCTGATCGACCACTGGCATTTCTGCGACCTGCCGATCGCCCGTGCGGCGACCGCCCAGGCGCTCCAGCAGCGCTTCGACGAGGCCCGCGCGGCGGGCACGCTGCAGACGCCCAAGGCGGTGGGGCATTCGTTGCATCCGGACCCGATGGCGGCGCTGTCCGAGGCGGCGGCCGAGGCGGACCCCGCTGATAGAATTTTGGTCTTCGGTTCGTTCTTCACCGTGGGCGGCGTGCTCAGGCACGGCATCCCGAGACTGGGCAGCGGCGTCCAGCCGGAATCCCAGCCTTGATCCGGCGCCCGTTGAACGCATCGCAACGCTGCATTCGAACCTGTCGCAGTTGAAGCCGGCGGCCCTGACCGTAGATGCGGAAAGGGCCGCTTTCCGCTCCGGAGGCGGCTTCCATCCGGCGATCTCTCGGCAACAACCAGGCCTTCCGATTCCATGGGTTTTCTGTCCTTCCTGAAGCGCGGCGAAGCGAACGACTCCGGTGACCGAGGCGCCGAGCGCGAACGGGGCCGTTCCGGTGACGGCGGACGTGGCCGCGGACGCGCCGGCGCGGACGCGGTCGACGACGTCCAGCAACTGCGCCTCAGGGCCCGCCGCCGGCTGATCGGCGCGGCGGTGCTGGTGGGCGTCGCGGTGATCGTCTTCCCGCTGCTGTTCGAGACCCAGCCCCGACCGATTCCGGTGGACCTGCCGATCGACATCCCGCGCAAGGACGGCGCCGTGCCGCTGGCCATTCCCACACCTGCGGCGCAAGCGCCGCGCGCCGCGGCCGATGGCGACGCCGGCCGCGGCATCATCACCGAGACCCCCGAGCAGGCCGCCGCGGACCGCGCCGTGCCGCCGCCCGCGCGGACCGCGCAGGCCGTGCCGGTGCCGGATCCGGTGCCGCCCGCGCGCACCGAGCCCAAGCCCGAGGAGCGCGCCGCGATCGCCGAGGCGTCCCGCCCCGCGCGCGTCGAGCCCAAGCCGGAAACGAAGCCGGAGACGAAGCCGGAACCGAAACCCGAGCGCAAGCCCGAGCAGAAGGTCGCCGAGGCCAGACCCGAGCGCAAGCCCGAGTCCAGGCCGGACTCAAAGGCGGACGCGAAGCCGGCGGAAGCCCGGCCCGATCACCGCGCCGCCGACGCGGCCCGTGCGCAGGCCCTGCTGGAAGGCCGCGCCACGCCGGACAGAAAACCCGATGCCGCCCCCTCTGGGGCGCGCTTCATCGTCCAGGTGGGCGCCTATGCCGACGGCAAGGCCGCGCAGGACGTGCGCGCCAAGGTCGAGCGCATGGGCCTGAAGACCTACACCCAGGCCGTTGACACCGCGGATGGCAAGCGCGTGCGCGTCCGCGTGGGCCCCTTCAACTCGCGGGACGAGGCCGACAAGGCCGCGGCGAAGGTCCGCGGCGGCGGCCTCGCGCCCGCCGTGCTGACGCTCTGACCGGCCGGCACGGAGATCGCCCGATGGACCGCCATGACCCCTTCAATCCGAACCGATCGCCACGATGAACTGGGTCGACCTTGCGCTGCTGGCCCTGGTGGCCGTGTCCGTGCTGCTGGGCGCATGGCGCGGCCTGGTCTTCGAGGTGATGACGCTCGCCGGCTGGGCCGTGGCCTACGTGGCCGCGCCCTATGTCGCGCCGATGGTCGAGCGCTTCATCCCGCTGGACCGGCCCGGCCCGGCGATGGCCCACGCCATCGGGCTGGTGCTGGCCTTCGTGCTGGTGCTGCTGATCTGGGGCATCGGCGCCAAGCTGATCCGGGCATTGATCCACGCGACGCCGCTGGGCGTGCTGGACCGGCTCGGCGGCGCGGGCTTCGGCGTGCTGCGCGCGGCGCTGCTGGCGCTGCTGGCCACCGTCATCATCGGCATGACCCCGGCCGCGAAGTCGCAGGCCTGGACCGGATCCCAAGCCGCCCCGTGGCTGCAGGCGGCGCTGGCGCAGGTCCGGCCGCTGCTGCCCGAGGCCCTGCACGACTACATTCCGGCCTGAGCGTCACGAGCGCCCCGGCCTTCGCTTTCCTCCCGTTCCCAGAGCATTGAAGGACCTCCCATGTGCGGCATCGTCGGTGTGATTTCCAAGGCGCCGGTCAACCAGCTGATTTATGACGCGCTGCTGCTGCAGCACCGCGGCCAGGATGCGGCCGGCATCGTCACCATGCAGGGCCAGAAGTGCTTCATGCACAAGGCGCGCGGGATGGTGCGCGACGTGTTCCGCACCCGCAACATGCGCGCGCTGCCGGGCAATGTCGGGCTGGGGCAGGTCCGCTATCCCACCGCCGGCAACGCCTACAGCGAGGAAGAGGCGCAGCCCTTCTACGTCAACGCCCCCTACGGCATCGTGCTGGTCCACAACGGCAACCTGACCAACGCCCATGCGCTGAAGGCGGAGCTGTTCGAGGTCGACCGCCGCCACATCAACACCGAAAGCGACACCGAGGTGCTGATCAACGTGCTGGCGCACGAGCTGGAGATGGCCGGCCGCGACCTGCCGCTGACGCCGGCGCAGATCTTCAAGGCAGTGAGCACGGTGCACAAGCGCATCAAGGGCTCGTATGGCGTGATCGCGCTGATCGCCGGCCACGGCCTGCTCGCGTTCCGCGATCCCTATGGCATCCGGCCGCTGTGCTTCGGCCAATCGGGCGACGGCGAGGTGATGGTGGCCAGCGAGAGCGTGGCGCTCGAAGGCACCGGCCACACGCTGACGCGCGACCTCGCGCCTGGCGAGGCCCTGTTCATCGACACCAGCGGCGCGATCCACACGCAGCAGTGCGCCGAGCACCCGACGCTGAACCCCTGCATGTTCGAGTTCGTGTATCTGGCGCGGCCGGACTCGGTGATGGACGGCATCTCGGTCTACCAGGCGCGCCTGAACATGGGCGAGACGCTGGCCCAGCGCCTGATCTCGACGATCCCGCCCAGCGAGATCGACGTCGTCATCCCGATCCCGGAATCGAGCCGCCCCTCGGCGATGCAGCTCGCGCACCGGATTGGCAAGCCGTACCGCGAGGGCTTCGTCAAGAACCGCTATGTCGGGCGGACCTTCATCATGCCGGGCCAGTCCACGCGCAAGAAGTCGGTGCGCCAGAAGCTCAACGCGATCGGCCTGGAGTTCAAGGGCCGCAACGTGCTGCTGGTCGACGACTCGATCGTGCGCGGCACGACCTCCAAGGAGATCGTGCAGATGGCCCGCGAGGCCGGCGCCAACAAGGTCTACCTGGCCTCGGCCGCGCCGCCGGTGC
>Ga0099823_1001000_pt1 | contig 21792 bp, 15 predicted proteins | sample CowpearedBW_FD_76831 | JGI IMG/M metagenome (GOLD analysis project Ga0099823, IMG submission 76831) | Root nodule microbial communities of legume samples collected from California, USA - Cow pea red BW | ecosystem: Host-associated > Plants > Roots > Nodule | place: USA: California | collected...
CATCGAAGAAAATCCTCCTAATATTGAATATTTCATAATATTATGTTTTCTTTACCGTAATTTTTTTTCTTTTATAAAAATTAATATTGAAGTAGTTAGAACACGGGTACGTGTATGAGTACGAGATTATACCCGTTACCCGGTGGGGATGGGGATGGGAAAAAAGTTTGATACCCGTTGGGTTTGGGTATGGGGATGAATTTTTTATGCGGGGATGGGTATGGGATAGCGAAACCCGTCCCCGCCCCGTTGCCATCCCTACTACGGTATGCTTTTACTCCTTTAGACTCCAAATTAAGTATGGTAAATTTTTGATTATAGTGTATGTTTTATTTATTTTTAATTACAATTTACTTAAATATTGACTTTCTAACTGTAGTTTTTTTAATGACTCTAATCTATTAAAGCTAACCATTAAATCAGAATAAGGAATGCTCGTAATTACTAGAAATATATAAAGTATTATAGTTTTTCTTTAATACTTCACAAACGATATTTATTCTAGGTAATCCAAAGACACAGATAGGTAACGAACCAGCTTGAATTTCCTTAAAGTACATATTTGTTTGTTATCAATCTAACATCAAACTATTACTTTATATAAAAATTATTATTAAGTATACTTTATATCAACATTATTTTTAAGTATTTTGCAATTACATTCTTAGCATTCTTCCCAGTTCAATTTATTTAACACTAAGACATCTCTTAATATCTAAGAACCGTATATATTTGCTATATAATTATTTGAATATATTCTGGGACAGGTGAAATGTCATTGTAGATACAAATGGCGACATGACTTGGAAAATATATAAAAATAAAACATAATATGTGAATAAGATCATTAAGATTACCTATGGTACATAATAAATATAAAAAAAATTGCAAATCCTATGGATATGTGTATTGGAGATTAAATCTTGGAAAGCTGAAATTATAGTTAGAAAAAAGAACCACCAGGGAACCCCACCCCTTCTTCAATGAAGAAAAGTCTCATTGAATAGAAAACCATATACAGCATGTAGAAATGACCCTGACATGATGGCTCCACCTTTTAACATACATCAAGCTTTTTCTATGGAGTGTTCTTGTTCAAATCCAATGTAACAATCGGAGACCAAAATCAGTTTTACACCCTGCAAGACAATATTAGCAAACACATGCAAGACAATATTAGAAAACAGTCGAGAAATACGGAGTGACAAATGTTCTATTTTTTGTTTGTTGGAAAATGAAAAACTGATGGTTGAAAATATTTTCACTTCAACTTCTCATCATCCCTTCATTATTTCCGGGTCAATTTTGGGTGTTACAAGACCCTAGTGATGAAAATGTAAATGGTGGACAATTCACTTCTACCATGTAGACAACATGTATGGGAGACATTGTGTTTCTTGGGAGTTTTGAACAGAGTCCATATTATTTGTTCATGAGTGTATGAAGAAAAGAACAAGAGCTAAAGGAGAGCCACAACTTGGATGGATAGAAATCATTTACCTGAAGGTTAGCTGGAGTCGAAGGCAACTTCATTGAGGTATTTAAGTGATCTGGAAAAGAGACTCTTTTCAAAGCATATAGCTCAGATGTAGAGGTATTGGCAAGAACCAACCACCACTGTTCCTCTTTTATCTGTGTCAAGAAAATTGTAAATAATATTGACCGCACACAGACTAGAAATCATAACAAAATATTTTTTTAAAAGAAAAAAAAGAACCTTTGGATATCGAGGAACAAATGCTCTAGAGGAGTGTCGTCTTGAATTGATCTTCTCTAATCTGATATTTAATATGTCAGACCTCTCACCATCACCGTCCCTGTCCCTCCTCTGAACCTTTAATTTCACTTTAATATGAGGGAAATGTTGTAGATCCTGGTCCAAATAAGAGAAACATAAACAAATTGAAAATATAACATCTATATACATAAATTAATTGTCATATCTTATAGATTGTGTTAAATGCGAAAGCCTGGTTTTGAGGAGAGAAAGCTTAATAGATTTCATTTGTTAACTTAAAAGTGGACTTCACCTAATTCAATCCTAAAATACAGTTGAAGGGAAAGAATTTTAGCCATATTTAAGGAGTGTTTGAAACATTACCAAAACCAACAAAAAATGTAAGGTTTAAAACTGATTGAAGGGACTAACAAACATTAAACCTACATAGAGATCCTACATCGACCTTACAAGCAAGGTGCAAACCTCGTCTTACTCGCCAATTTTATAGAATTGAGTTAGGATTAAAGTCTACTTCTTAATATGGTATTGGAGTCATTTAGAGCTTATCCTACTCAAGTTCATTGGGGTTGTTGTGTACTTGCTATTGGACTTTTGTTAGACCACCCACAAATATCTAATCTCACACTCAAAATGTTCATTCCTCGATTAATGTGCTGATCTCACATCAAACAAGGATATGATCAAATCATAATATATGAATGAGATTCAAACTTCATCTTATAAACCAATTTTGTAAGATTGAACTAAGCTTAAAGTCCACTTAAGACTATCTAGCATATTTTATAGATTTATTACACATCTCAATAATGCACAACAACCCATGGGTTGCAACATTGTCTATATGAAGAAAAAGAGTTTTCATCCAATTTTTTAACATCTTCCTATTCCCTGCCCATAATTAAAAACGTTTTACATTTTAAAAAAATAAGTGTATTTGACATGAACTCTACATAGAATATTTAGATAAACACAAAAAAGTCAGTTCCCATTTGTTTAGTTCTAAATAAAGCACTTCTTTTTGGTTTTATTGTTTGAAATACTCCATATATTTTATCCTTTGTCAAATTATACTAGTCAAAATCACATCAAACGTCCATTATATTTCTGTTAATTATTGGATGGATAATAATAGACTTAACTCTAAAATTATAAATAATTATGTTCTTAGTCCCTAAAATTTAAAATAAATTTGAACTTGGTTTTCCAAATTTTAAAAAGTTCATTTTAGTCCCCAAAATTTTAGTCTCTAATTACTAAATTTGACGGACTAAAATGATTTTTTTTGGGTAACCAAAAGTGGATTCATTTCAAATTTTATGCATGAAAAACATAATTAACTTAATAAAAACCAACGCGGGAAACACGTTCACAGTTATAGCTAGAGGGACTAAAACTGTAGTACATTTAAATAAAAATCTAGAATGAGCATTTAAAAATAAAAGTTATTAGCACTATTTACCTGGTGCAATCTTGAAGCTGGGAAATTTGCAGTTACAGTCTGCAGGGCTGTTTTGGGAATCTCTAGTAATTCCTGTACACTAGAAATTCCTCTTTGGCTAAGAGAACTTATCAGATCTGTATTCATGCATGGAAGCATCCATAAGGAAGAGTCCTTGTCAAACCACAAGCCCTAAAATCAGGTCACAAGATTTCAGGTCACTATGAGCACAATTTTATTGAAAGCACAGATTTCAAATATATGCAGTGGAACAATCAAAGGAAAGAAATAATATTTTTTTGATACAATGATGACTACAAATACAGTAACTTGTCTTGGTTGACACAAGTTACAAACAAATGATGAAAGAGGTTATGCTGTATCCAGTTCTAATCTCCATCCCCTTCAAAATGAGAACTAAAGGAATTAAACCTAAATAATAATATTACACTGCAACACCAGAACATTCTAGCTTTAGCACTTAAAATCAAGTTCTTATTTGTCCATTACTATAACCAAGTAAAGTGGTAAGAAATTAATCAGTACCTTTAAATCATACGATTTGTGGATTATATGATACAAACTACAAATTAAATCATGGAAATGACATGAAAAGCAACTACTCATAAGTCATCAACTATGCAAAGCAACATGTAAAGTGGCTGTTGCTGCAAGTGGCTATTACATTTTGGATTTGGAGATCATGGTTTCATAATTCTAGGGACGGTAAAAAGATTTGTGGACCCAAACCTTTGGACACTCTGAAATGCAAATGTAACGTGGTACAACTGTTATATCTGAGGCAGTTATTTAGTATTTATTGCTGACGATGTCGTCTATCATTGGATAATGAAGCTTTAATTTAGTGCGTATTTTGACCTCAATTGGCATACTTTTAGAAAAGCTTTGGATCAAAATATTTAACAAAAACCTTAAAGTATTTTATTAAGTCTAAAATAGACAGATATTGAGAAAAAAATTGCCCTATCTAGTTCCATATAAACCATCTAATTGCCAAGAATGAAGAAAGAGCAGCTGCAGAATAAAGCTGGAAAGAATAATACCTGCATGACCATTTGCAGAAGGCGCATGCAAGTAATCGAGCTAGAAAGCCACCCACTGTTTGCACATATATCAATCATTGCCTGAATTATGCGTATACTCTGATCTAATACGGATTTCAAGTCCGTGACATAGTCACTAATTGGTAACTCCAATTGAGAAAAATGAGCCTGTGCCCCAAAAACTTGTATGGTTATGTATATAAGCAAGGAAAGTTAAAAGAATTGTACCATTCTAAGTTAATGGTTGACTGACCTGAAACAGAAGATTTGCTTTGATGTGAGGGTCGTCTAGACGGTTCTTGTCCACTGGATATTTAACTTTCTCAGAGAGAGCTTCATTGTATTTTTCCTACAAGAAAAGAACAATATACCAAATTTTGGATAACATTATTTTAGATAGGCAATAGTGTTCATATATATAAAAATAAGAGGAAGCTTTGCAGCAAAGTAATTACCAGAAAGATGGTTTGTTTTGGAGCATGATTCAAGAAAGGGGATGCAAAACAGTATTTAAAAAGAATTCCATACATCATGGGCAAGATTCGATGGTGTTATGTAGTATGCTTCAGTTTAGATTGATAAAATTTCAGAATAAAGGGATGGCATACCCATTGAAAGCTAGGAAAGCCTCTGAACTCAAAGACCATTTATAAAGGACTTAAATAAAATTTTCCTCAAAGGGCAAGAGGAGCCTAACTTACACTTAACAAAGGCGAGAACAAGATTTGCTCAACTAAACCAACCCCTTAGAATTTGGAATGCTTCAAATTGCTGTATAACTAATAAATTTATTCTTTAAAAATGACTAACTCATTATTTTAGACAATTTATTTTGGAGAAGAATTTTAAATTATAAATTGAAACCACAAGTTTCATGAAGCTATTAAGCTATTTATATAGATTTTTCAGTCATTAGATGAAACAATTCACATTTCATTTCCTCCTTTTTGAAACAAAAGGTGAAATGATGCATTTCACTAGGCTAAAATTATTTTTTCAACACCAGGATATTGAGTTCCATCTTGTGACAGCCATAGGTATAAGTTCTTCATTTTATTTTCTGCTATCTTCTTCACAGAATTTATAGTTTTTCTTAGAACTTGGGTTAGGACAAACTTGACCAAGCAAAATCAGCTCATAAGTTGCAAAGGTTATTCCCCACTTCTATACCATAATTTGGCCATATCACTACTGGACGTGGAATCTCCAACATACACATATCATGCCAAGGACTAGAGATCTCAAGTAAAAAGTTTGTAGGACTCAACGTTTGACTTGGCCAATTAGAATAGCAGAGCCTATGGCCTAGCCTGTTAGCCTATTTAGAGGCCTTTTTTATATTTCACCAAGTAAATATACACCTGAGTCATATCCCAGTGAGGATACTGTGCAAAAATCAGAGATGATAGGGGGTTGTATCTGGGGCGTTCTTAGACTTGGTAAGCATGCTAATGGGTAGTTTTGTAATATCATGGGGTCGCCTAAAGGAAGATGGGTCTGCTGCGCCAGGTGGAGCCAGTCAAAAGGGTGGAGAAGAATTTATGAGGGGGAACAAGAAAACTTTTGCACAGACCTTGAATAACACCTTTGACGTTTCATGAGCCAAATTCCTACTCCTTGTGTCAAGGGAGATCTTGATACTGCAGATTAACAAGGAGGACTACATGGCTGGTTTTAAAGATTGTAAGAACCACTTACATGGTTGCATAACTCTTCACAAAGGGGAAAAACCCATGATCCATCTTGAGTTTTGCTCCAAAATCAGAAAACCTTCGTCTTCTTTAGGTACGTGAAAGGCCATCCCTCAAGGGAAAGGGTACTATGAATTTGGGTTTTACTCAAAGGAGGATATGAAGCATGTCCAGGAAACAGGATCTTGGAGTCTTTTACCTGGAGTGTCAAGGGTTTTTTTCTAGACGAAGAACTTCATCTCAGCTATGGTGAAATTAACATAAGCCCAGTGTTGGGTGAAAGTATCCATGGAGTACAGGAAACCTAGAGCATTATTCTCTATTGCCAGAGGAACTGGAACAACTCTTTCTTTGGGTGATTGCACGGTGGCCAGATCAAGAGGTTCTTTTGCAAGAATTTTGTCGTTGCAAATTATGGTGGAGAGAAAAGGCTTTGCTTTGGTGGTTAATCTGGAATATTTCCATAATTTTATGTTTTGTTTTGTTTTGTTTTTCTTAATGCTATTTTCCTATGAAAGCTTAATGCTTTCATGAGAGAAATTCATATATAAAAAATGTTTACTTAAGTTTTAAGTCCTTCATAAATTTGAATGTTTTCAATTGAGTCTATTAAATTTTTTCTGTCTATTGGTATTAAAAAATTTTAAATGGGTGACTATTATCTTGTCTCGTCATCTTCTTCTTTGTCTCCATGTGTTAAAAAATGTAAAATTTTGTGATTAATATAAAACAATATTGTGAGAGTGACTTCTATCGTTTTAATATTGTCTTATATTATATTAACTACCAAACCTCCAATTTCTTAACACATGAAGACAAGGAAGCAAGACGAAGGAACAACATAATAACCTCGACACCCAATTGATGAAAAAATTAAATGAAAGGAACACAATTGAAAATTTTGAGTATTCAATGGACAACAAAAAATTTAATAGAGACTCAACTGAAAATACCCAAATTTATGAGAGACTTAACACTTAATTAAGCCAAAAAAAAAACAATGAACAACCAATTAGTTAAAAAGATCATCCAGTCTAGTCACAAAAATTTAATAAATTATAATATTTTATTTTATTTATGAAATGAATATATTAATTTAGAAAAACATTAACTACAAAATTTAATATATATATATATATATATATATATATATATTATTATATTTAATTTATAGACTTAATAGACATTATTATAACATGAGGCCATAGGCCTCTGTTAGGCAGCCTGACCTATTGCCAACCCTAACAAGTAGTCCTATAATATAGATTGGTGGTTGTAATCTAATTGGCCCAAGAACAATTGATAGAAGAAAGCTTTAATACCATCTTAAAATTACTCAACCCCACAAAATCAATTTGCAAAGTGAGGATTATCATCCATTTAAATACTTTAGTTTGATGATTTCCAACAATTGTGATCATTTCAACTAAGCAAACAAATTTCTTGCTTACTATATAGCAAAACTGTAGTAATCTTATATGCACAAATTAGATCATCACACAAGTAGGCACAAATTAGATCATCACACAAGTAGGCACAAATCTTGTAAGTTGTAACTATTGTGCAGTTGACTTTAGAGATCAAAGTACAATTGATAATGAATGATGACAAAATCCATAAATTAGAATTTTACATATTTGTGGTTTGATATCCCTCCCCTCACATATTTACAAAAGTCTGAACTTCACAATATTTTGATTAAAAGGTTATCAACTCCAATCTTTATAGCAATTAGAACAGTTACCTCATTATGACGCACAGGTAGTTCATCAAATTCAGAAGCAGCAGATAAGATATGCAAAAAGACCTGCAGAATGAGGGAAAATTTATGCATTAAGATTTTAAAGAATTAAAATAAATGATAATTCAAACAATGAAGGTGTCAGAAAGTCCGAAAAAGGTAAAATTGTATGTCTTACTTCGAGTGATGTATCTGGACCTATGTTAGAACCAAACATAGATACAGTCATGTAGCTGAGGTAATACTGAGATGCAATTGAACCCAACATCATGGGCTCCACCTTCTCTTCATCCATTTTTATGCATCCGCTGTCTTCCAAATCCTCAAATGTGTTCTGCACTAGGCTGTTAAAAGAAAACTGTTTAGCCAAAATAACCCTGTCGAGGACAGTTACAACACTACTTTCAGCCTCTGGCAGATAAAGTGAGAAATAAACTTGCATCTTCGAAAGGGAAAACTGTTGAGTATGATGGTCAGGGTCCAGTAGAACTCTGATTGCAGTTATTTTGCCTCTATGATATATTTTGGGAAATACTTTTTGGACTCTTGATAAAGGAGATAAAATCAATTTTTGGAATGACTAGGGTGTTCATCAAGGTGCATATCTAAGCAAGTAGCTGTGCCATATCACAACAGAGTAAAGCTCTCAGCCACACTGCAATCTGCTCAGGCTTAGGTGATTTGTCGGGTCTGATTATATTTGAAGGACTGGATGTCCTGAATTGGAAATTTCAGTTTCCTCTCACTCAGATTTGAGTAAAATCATCTGGTCAGCTGCTGTTCCACCAGCAAAGTCTCTGGTTTTGTGGAAAATTATGCCTAACAGAATGCCTACTGATACAGCAGTGCAGGGGTGTTCATCTTTGTTCAATGCGCTCCTTGCGTAGAAAAGGAGAGGAATCTTTGTATCATTTCGTTTTTGAGTGTCTACTATACTGTATAATTGGTCCTGGCTGAAGCAAATTTTAAATGATCTAAATTTCAGTTCTGCGCTTCTTATCAATTTTTTAAAGCAAAAACACAGCCCTCTGGTTAAACTCATTCGGCTGGCTGCAGTTTCTGCCATTGTTTGGATGATTTGGCACATGAGAAATCACTCAAGATTTCAAAATCCTGTTGATTTAAACACTGCAAGTCCTTCTACTACTAATTTGGTTAGACTTGTAAGTAATTTTTCAACCAAAAAGATGCATAATACGGAATATGGTTTTAAGGTTCTAAAACTTTTTGGCATCAATTCAATTCGGCCTGGGAAATCTTCTTCCTTTATGCAAGTTATTTGGAGGTTTCCAAGAGTAAATTTGAAAAGGCTAATAGTGATGGAGCGGCTAGAGGTCATCCAAGTTTAGCTCCTTGTCCTGGTCTTTTAGAGGAAGTAGAGGGAAATACATTGGCAGCTTCTCTTCTATTTTGGGCATTCATAATTCCATGTATGTAGAATGTATGGGAGCTGTGATTCAGGATGGAGTGTGATTCAGCTTTGGTTTGCCAAGCAATTTCATCGCCGTCAATGGTTCCTTGGATGCTAATAGGAAGATGGCGAAAATGTTTGAAATTTTGTAGTGATATAGTTTAAAGTTTCATATATTTTTTGGGAAGGGAATCATTGTGCTAATATATTGATTAATTTAGACTTGGATAATAGGGAAGATTTTAAATGGTACACAGTCATGCCTCCGGTTATCAATTTAGATTTTTTTTTTTCATAATAGATATCAAGTTCCTATGTTTAGGAAGTTTAGCTTCTTGGGAAGTTTGGTCTTGAATTTTTTGTTCATGGGTTTGGTTTGGGCCCCTCATGATTTATTTTATTATTTTTTATTTTTCCTTTAATAATATTTTTCATGTAATGACAAATGACATATGTACTTTGGGGTGTCAACCTAACTGAGATAAAAAGAAACAGTTATAAGTCATAACATGAACTTAAAAAGCAATGATTTCAAATCATTACCTAGACAAATATGAATTCAGAAACTCGGAGTCAGCATTCTCCAGTCCATAGTATGCAGGATTTACCATCTGTCATAAAATGCCCATTAAGCACGTATGTAGAAAACTCATACAACAATAAATACAGAAAGAATTCTTGTTCGTTATTTAAATCCCTGCAGAAATTTTATATAAAAATTCACCTTTCAAGCAGTCAGTTAATTTGATAAACAGTAACCCATTAACCTCCTTTCAAACATCAATATTTTTAACCCATTAACCACCTATCTCCTCCTCAATTTCAACTTTTTTATTTAGAAAACTAAGGGCTATAAGATTCTCACATGCCGGACTCACACACAAGTGTGCACAAATGTACATGGTGTATGCACACATATAGAGGGAGAGACTGTTTTGTACAACCCATTTGCTAATTTCATGTCAAATTCAACTAAAATGACTATAATACCTCGCTTGGCTATAAATTGCTAAGCTATCATGAAACGTGCCAATTGTCTGCAATCTTATTTAGCAATAACCTTTCATTTCCATCAAATTTCCTTGGCTATAGTGCTGAACCAGAAATCTCTATTTCTCAGGCCATAATTGCTTTCATTTTTCTAGACGGGGATGATATGGAAGGATGTTGCAAATAGAATATTATTAGGATAAAAGTATTCTCAATATCTCCCTAGTAATTAGGAAAAAATATCCTTAGAATTTTCCTATTCATTTCACCATATTTCAATTTCTGTTTTCAGTAAATGGTGTGATTGTTATCAATAAAATAATTCTTTATTTTCTAGCATTTTTTAAGTTGATATTAGAGCTCCCAATATTCGCAGCCCTATTTTCGTTGCCACGTTAACTGCCATCATTGTCATTGTTCACAATCGATGTTCAAGTCAGTGGTAGGCCAAAAATGTGTGCTCCACTCGTGACCGCCTAAGACCGGGTTGTCAAGACGAGACCCCTTGAGAACCAAGTGGAGGTGATATCCCATTCAACTATGATTTGGTTATATTGACAAACAAGTTTTTTTGTTAGAAATTCAAGTGATAAGGATTGAATCTTTGTTATCTCCTTGTTTAGTGTTCATTAATGTTTAGTATGGAACCTTTTAAAGAGGAACTTGCTTAGTGAATATAGTATGATACACGATACTAATATTACGATATGATACTATTCTCCACCTCCACGATACAAATCGCTTGAAGACTCGTTTCTGCTCCCATATCGTGTTTGTGTTAAACAATTTGATCTTCGAATCATTCCAAATCGCCCTGAATCATAGCTTGAATCGTAGCATCTATGGGTAGAGATGCTACTCATAGTGGCACCTCTCCTGACAGCTACTCCTACTGCAACGACTCTCTTTACGACGCCTCTCATGATGCCTTAGTCCCTCCTGATTAGCATAGGCCATACTAGATGAACTAAGTGCTCTTCAGAATAGTGGAATTTGGGAGCTTATCCCATTACTGTATGGGAAATTTGTTGTTTGTTGTAGATGGGTTTTTGCCATCAAGGTTGGTCTTGATGGTACTATTGATCGCCTCAAAAGCCCGTCTTGTGACCTAAGGTTACACAATTTTTTGGGTTGGATTATGGTGATACTTTTTCGCCCATGGCAAAGATGGCTTTTGTTCGTTTATTTATAGTCATGGCTATTTTTCAACAATGATCTCCTTATCAACTGGATGTCAAAAATGCATTCCTCAATAAAGATTGGCAGGAAGAAATTTATATGGAGCAACCTCCAGGAGTTGTTGCTTAAAGGGGTCTTCTGGGATGGTATGTCGTCTTCGCAAATCTTTATATGGCTTAAAACAGTCTCCTAGGGTCTGGTTTGGAAAATTTTGCAACGTTGTTCAACAATTTGGAATGACTCAGTGTGAGGTAGATCATTCAATCTTTTATCTTCACTCGAGTGCTAGATGTGTCTACTTGATAGTATATGTTGATAACATTGTTCTTACATGCAGTGACAACCATGAGATCTCCCAAATAAAACATCTAACCACCATTTTCAAACCAAAGATCTTGGCAAACTCAGATATTTCTTGGGTATTTATGTGGCACAATCCAACGATGGTATTGCTTTATCTCAAAAGAAGTATGCATTGGATATTTTGGAGGAAACTGGGTTGATTACCTAATACAAACTTCTACCAAATCAAGAGGAGCCCATGTTAGATCCTGTGCAGTATAGAAGTTGGGAAATTGAATTATCTTATATTTACTCGTCCTGACATTTCCTTTCAGTCAGTGTGGTAGGCAAATTTCTTAATTCTCCAATGTGAAGATAATTGTAATGCAATCATCCGTATATTAAAATACATTAAAGGATCTCCTGGAAAAAGAATTGTTATATGGTTTCAATAACCATAAATGAGTTGTTTGTTATTCAGATGTTGTTATTCATATAGAGCTATGGCCTCAGACACTTGTGAACTAGATTGGCTTAAGCAAATGCTTAGAGAGTTACAATTTGGAAATGTCACTCAAATGACACTTATATGTGATAACCAAGTTGTTCTTCATATTAGTTCTAATCCTGTCTCTCATGAGAGGACCAAACACATTGAAACTAAGTTCATTAACTCAAGTGATTAGTTAACATCTATTTTCACGAGGACTGATAATTAATTATATTTGTAACAAACTTTATACATACAATTTGTATGCACCAGCTTGAGGAGGAGTGTTAGATATCTTAGATTATTACATATCTTATCATTATCTTTTAACTTCAGTTACTTTGTTATTATTCCTTATTTCCTTTATTATAAATACAGTAACATATGTGTATTAAGGGAGATTAATCGCATCCAGTCTTTACTATATTCAATGTTATCAATAAATAATTCTTTATTTTCTTACATTTTTCAAGTAAAGTTAATATTTGTAATACTAATACTAAATGACTCTGAAAATTTTGAGAAAAAGCATATGACCAATTAGTACTTACCAGTCTACGAAATAAGTATGTCCATGTAAGATAATGCACTGCGTCTTGTTTATGACAAATGGTTCCAGAAATAATTTCAGCGTTAATGTGATTGTGCAAATACTCCCTCAAACTGCTCTCAACAGGAAAGGGTTCATACAAGAACTGCAACATAAAAGAGAAAACAATATTCTCAGCACATTAGGCTAAAAATGAAAAGATAAATATAATCAGCAATCTCAATTTTGACCTTTTTATAGAAGCTCTTCTTGGGTTCATGAACAAGAATAACAGCTTTCCCATGTTGATCAAACTGAGGGCGTCCAGCACGACCCATCATTTGCAAAATATCAGTGATTGGAAAATCAACATACCTCTTTGCTTTTCCATCATAGTACTCAGTTCCCTGCAAAAGATGCAAAGTATTGTTGAAATAAAATGTTGAAGATAAACACCAGGAGAGATTCAAATATTTTATCCCACTTTCCTGTCAGCATAACTGTGACAGTTTTTCCTGTCAACATCATTGTGACAGCTCATTTTCCTGAGTTGTTAGTATTTAATTGGTACACAAGGAAAGTTTACAAAATATCATGTTCCCAAATGGTGGTTCTGGTTCACCTCACACTTAGTAGAATATCCAAATACAATAGGATTTTATTATACTATCTATACCATTATATAAAGGGGATTCTGCCTTCTAGTATGAAAAATGTTTTTTCTACTAATTTTACCTATTAAATAATTGTTTTTTAAAATTAAAACAATTACCTTACCAATTTTATCCTTTAAATGACCTTTTTTAAACAAATATTTTTTTAACTAAAGCAACTATCTATAATAAAAAAAATTACCAACAAAATAAATAAAAATCTATATACAGTAAATAGTAAAAAGTATTTGTTTATTTTTATCATATTAATAATAATAATTTTACAATATTTTCTTATTATGAAAAAAAAAAATGAACATACAAGTGCATAGTGCATGTGTTTAACTAGTTAATAATAAAAGAAGTGGTAGGAGTCATGGACGCACCCTTGACATGGTCAAGGATCCCAAAATCTTACAAGCCAAGAACAAAATAGTATCCCTACCCCCACCACCACAAGGTTTACGCAATAATAAGAAAAATGAGTTTGCTTTGCTATTCAGCCCACACAGGTAAAATTAATGAATTTGTTGTGAAATTAAAAAAGGAATAATAATAATAATAATATAATAATAATAATACTAATAATAATAATAGAAATAGTATGACAGTAGTATTTTGTTGAGAAGAGAGAAATTGAGAAGGAATAGAAGAATTCTGTGTCTTGAGTGGAAATGGTGTTGTTAGTTGAATATTAAATGCAATATTAAAAGTTGTTGGTAGTATATTAAATGTATTAATAGAAGTTATTAGAAACTATTAGAAGCTTTTAGAAGATTCTAGAGATCTATTGTAATTATTACTTTAGGGTTTGAGTTCTCTATATATGGAGAAGTTGATGTACGGTTTCACGTGGAATTAACAAAAATAAGAATCTTCTTTCTTCCAAATTATTCCTTTCAAGTCATGGGTATTCCTATTTATATAGAAGAACAAACCCAGTAATAAGAACAAAATAATATCAAATGAAAAATATTTGGTAAGGTATTTCTCTACCAAACAGTGTTATCGATATTGAAAAACGAAAAATATAACAAGTTATGGCAGAAGCATTATAGTCAAAAGAAATACAATGTATGAATATAGATAACTTTAAAAAATGGCGAGGGGGGCAGCAGTGAGCAGCAATGAACATTGAGGTCAGCACAAGCAGCGGCAATGAGACTGGAGAAAAATATGGAGAGGTGTGGGTAGAGTGTGAAAGTATTAGGTTAAATTATAATATTTTTGTTGGTTCAGATATGACCCAATTTGCAACAAAATTATCATTTGGGCTTTCACCCTACTAACATAAAAAAAAAAAGAGATAATTAGTGTTCTTTCTTTTGCCCTGTCCCACCATCCTTGCAAATGGAGTTTTCTTCTCCTGCGCCACTTTTTTTGCCTTCCGTGTTAGTAAACCGTGATGCAAAAAACAACCTGCATCACCACCTAAAACATCAAAGAGTGCAACAGTGGCTAGAAAGAAAACCACTAAAACGCTGTCGGAGAGCACAAATGGTCATCGGCAAGGAAGAAAACCACTAGGAGGCTGACGGAGAGAAGAAATGGTCATTGCATAGCAAGGTGGTTGCCGAGTGGAAAAAGCTCAACAAAAAAAAAAACTAGACAGAAAATGTTGGTGATGAAAAAGAACACCAGTTGTATCACTGAAAAAACAGCAGCCTTAAACAATAACACTAGCTGGAAAAAAGCTCAATAGAAAGTGTCATCAACGATGAAACAGCTACACGGTCTGGAAAAGGCTTGTCAAAAAGTTGTCCGCAGTCAACTGTGACAGCATTGGTGAACAGTGTCTCAACATAAACAGCGTGGCAAGGAAAAAAACTGAAAACAGAATCTAAAAGTTTTACTCCTATGATACTTGGAACCATAGGAAAACCACAGATTTGAGTCCTCTTCTCCTTAGGCTTTTGATACCATGCTAAAAGGATAGATGAAAAGACAGGTCAAACAGTATGCTACCACTGTGGTACCGCGGTGAGATCAGAGAAAACCAAGACAAAATATAATGAATTTTGTAGGTTAGACAAGTAGTTAGTTGGGGGTTAGTTGGTTGGTTAGACAGTTAAGATGTGATAGTCGTCCCTGGTGGAAGGCTATTTAGAGTGGGTCTGTGTTTGTGTAAAGGAGTTTTTTTGAATTTGAGAAATAGGAACGGGATCATTAGTCTCCTCCTGTGAGAAGGGAAACATTATCCCGTGGCACTGTATGTGTTGGAGATGTGTTGAATAGCAAATAAAAGAAGTATTTCAGTCTCATCTGGTTTTGTGTGTGCTGTCTGTGAGTGATTAGTGATGCAGTTTTGGTTTCTTTAATCAAAGAAACCTAACATAATCCAATAATATATCTAACAATCAGAAATGTATACTTAGAATTGTAATTTAGAAGAATTATATTAGCCATTCTCTTGGAAATGCCATTGGATATTTGAACAGCACTCAAGGGAAAGCTTTTCAGGAAAGAAAACCTCTCATAAAAATCCAATTATAATACAAAGCAAAGAGACAGCAGCTAGAACATACATGAATGATAAGTAGTTAACAATCCCATAAATGAAAACCAAACAGGCTTGACACCAGAAAAGGCAACATCAATACGATTGCCAACAATTAGCATAAAAGGAAACACCTCTAGCAATATCACCTTGATAATCACCAGATGAGCTGGAAGATTCACACCCCAAGCCAATGTGCTGGTACAAACTAATATCTGCACAATATTATAAAACTAACCAATTATGGGCAAGCAAAAATAATGTAACTTTCAATTTCTTTTTCTCAATATAGGAAATGACAAATGTCAATTTTTAAGGCAACAAAAGTATGCCTGAATTTTGTTGTTTCCAAAGAGTTCCTCAACTAGTGATCTGTCTTTGTCATTCAGGCCAGCATGATGTAATCCAATGCCAAATTGCAAAGTATGCCTAAGGTTTTGGTCAGAGACTTGAGACAGAACCATCTGCAGGGTTTCCTCAGGCAAACTAAGAAACTGTCTTGATTGTTCATCCGACGCAGCAAACTTGAATCACGAACAAGAAAGATTAATAACAGCAATCCATAATGGAATAAATATTATTTCTCACATGAGATTGAATCTGCACCTGAATTAGGTCAAGTGCAGTAAGTCTCGTCTGGCGTCGGGATGAGACAAATATAAGAACTGGTTTTGCAGGTGAATGTGTGCATATTGCAGCATATGCTGGTTTATTCATGCTGTTCATCCTTGGGCAATAATACTTTCCAGGATAACCCTATAAGAAAACCAAGTAATGTTAACATGTTTAAAAACTTTTATTTTGATTATGCAACAGTAGGGGTTTGCTTAATAGGAGAAAACAGGTATGGAGTTTTTGCATACGGAAACATTGACATGCGTATCAAATTTCCATTCCTCTATTACCCTCATTCACACTTTCTACTAATCACACGAAATTTATAATAATAGACAGACAAAGAAACAGACAAGTTAAGCTGTTATCTATCTGAAACACTAAATCCACATACCTGAATATGAACTTCCAGAGGCACAGGCCTCACACTTGGCTTGAAATTGAATAGTCCAATTTCCTCAACGCCTAACCAGTCAGCTAGATCACTACATATAGAGATTAAACAAGGAAATATAAGTTAATACAAAAAAGCTCCTTTCCTGGTGCTCTTTCTCTCCCTACATTTACACATACCAAGTCACTCACTAGAAAATCATGAGTGCACATGGAAAAACAGTAACATATTAAAGGAGAGTGGAGAGCACAAGATTATATACAGAAATTAGTGGCATAGAAATTAAGAAAATGGAAAATGAGAATCATTTACATTGAACAAAAATTTTCATAGAAGAGGAGAAAGGAACCTACCCAGCATTAGCCAGTGCTGTAGAAAGGCCAATAAATCGTACTGGTCGATCTGTTTGGGATGATATATACCTCATCCTGGATACAATAACCTAGACAGAAATTTCCACAGTCGTCACTAAGTAGCTAGAGAAATCCTTATAATATGCACAGAAAATTAACCCTTAGAGTGAATAGCTTTCAGATAAAACATATGCTACTAGAGAAAAAATGCTTACAAAAGCAGAAATGAAATATCTCCTTAAAGAAATGAAGAAACACATCGCAGAGAGCACAAGAAAGATGGCATGGAATAAACATATTTTCTAAATCTTTATACAGAAAAGTACGTGTCCAAATACCAAAAAGGGAATGGATCCAGTTTAAAGAATGAATTCGGGTTTGAAAATAAGATCACAGAAAACGACCCTATAAAAATCAACAAGACCAAACGGACATTAATGAATAAAATCAGGGAAACCCAAGAGAGAGTGATTCCCTATTGCTTATGTAAGATGCATTTTACTTTACGGGCTTAGATCCATCTCTATGAAACGCAATGTACGTTCTACATATGTTCCTTTGTTGTGCTTGAGACACAAGGATTCCACCATATGACTTATCATTTACACACAGTACCCAGAGCCTAGTTGAATGCAGTAGACTCACTGCATCAGTGCAAAAGTTTTTCTTCAAAAATCACGTTTCTTTCAATTTTTTCTGTTCTCTCATTGTTGTGCCTCCTTATCTAACCTTTGTCAGCAAATTCCACCATTGTTGCTGCCTTTCGGTGTCACCCTTTTGATGGTTGACACCACCATCAGCATCGCCCTGCCAAGGTGACAACTACGCTGCTGGACTCACAAACATCGGATCAGCTGCACACCAAGAAGTGTGCACACTTCTCTCCTCGTTTATAACAGGCAGCCACTTGTGGTGGAGCATCCATGCACCACTCTAGCTGATCTCACCAACATGTCCTCTCTGATATGGTCAAGGCTTTGTGGTTGAGCCTCATTTATGTATCACTTCTTTTGGGGACATTTCTTCTCTCTCCAGAACTTTGTTCCCCCTTCAGCTACCCATGGCTTCTTATACTAGAACTGGGTCTGAATCCTCGATTTTTACTATTTCAATATTTCACTATCCATTGACGTGTTAGATGACCTTAATTATGACACTTGGGACTCCCCAAGTTTGACTTATAGCATTGTGTTGATTGCCTCACCTAGAAAACTGCCTCTACTAATGAAAAAGTTCACCTTCATTGGTTGAAATTTGATGCTCAAGTTTATAGTGTTCATAAGTCAATCATTCAGTCTTAGATAACAAAATTCTTCATTCTATTTTATTTTCCCATCAACCACTCCATCCTTTACCTCTTAAACCTTTTGAATCTACATGCTTTGTTCATAATTCTAGTCCTGGTCGGTTGTCGTTACCATCAACTACCGCACATTGCAAAACTGTTTTTTTTCTTTTCATATTACTTTTTTCAAATACCACCTGCATTTTTTATTCTTTTTTTCTTCTCCACTTCCTCTATATTTTTTGAAATAATATACATATTTTTTGGCAACAATAATGGCTAATGATCGAGACATTTCAAGAACATCCCAGCGAAAATACCCATTTTGCATTAAAATTAAATTTCTGAATTTTTTTTAAATGCATATATTATATTTCTTTTGACTACAACAATTTTCCGCTATAACCCGATATAGTTTCCCTTATAACTTTATAAAGGATTTTTGGGGTCTCCTATGTTCTCTGTTATCTGATATCGATAACATTAGCAGATTTTTTTACTACGTTTTTACATAGATCTAGAATTTATTATATTTGTAACAAGCTTGGTGCATATGATTTATATGCACCAGCTTGAGGGGAAGTGTTAGATGTAACGGGCTTAGGCCCATCCTTTTGTATTTTCCAATCTATAAATGCAAAACTCTATGCGCTCAATACACATTCATTTATTTTAACAACTCTAAACGGTCTTAAAGTGACATGTGAAGAGTCTATGACCCTATGATAATAAATCAACCATTAGTATTAATCACAATCCAATTCACTGTGATAGGACTAAGTACATAGAAATAGATCAAACAATTTATTAAAAAATATGAGATAGTGGCTTTATTACTGCTTCTTATGTCCCATATGGGATTCAATCAGCAAAACTTTTTACAAAAGGCCTTTCAATTGAATGATTTCATAATATCTCATGCAAGCTTCTAGAGTTAGAAAATTCTAGATATCTCTTTGTAATCATTACTTTAGGGTCAAAGTTCCTTATATAGACTAATGTAATGTTTCATAGTATCAATAAAACAATTTCTCTTATACAGTTTGCTATTTTTCAAGGGAAAGAATTTCTTAAAAGAAATTACCAAAACAAAAATATTGCTCCTAATCGCCATCTCTAATTTTAATAAAGAATTCATAGTACCCAATATGCTATAAAGAAATAAGATAAAATAATGAGGTAGTCACTAATATATTGTCACCATTCATAAGCATATACCTCAAGGATTGGCCCACGATCTGCTCCCAATAAGTGAATCTCATCCAAAATCATAAGTCCAACCTATGGATCATTTGCATCAAGATTAATATGTGAAGTAGATGACATCAACATTTATATAGTTAGATTAATAATATTACTAGTGAACCTATATATAAGAAACAAGGAACAAATTCATCAATACAAAAAAAAGTGGTTAAGTTAGCTATTTTAATTAATGAAATAATTCAAATTATATTCCTAGCATACCATTAGTATTTCTCAAATTTAGGAGGAATAATGTTCAACTTTTTTTGTATCAATTAGTATGTCATTGCACCTATAAATACATGAACCTACTAGTTATTTTAGAAAATATGGATAGCTAATTCTAAAGAGACAAATTATTGTCATTATGGGATTATTTTTATACACAAGGATAAAATATAAGGCTTCTAAAATACACAATGAGCACCACGGTCCACGGTTTTCACACTACCCCTCATGAGTAAGTGTTCTCAATTACCAGCTTGGATATCATTTTTCAAAGTTATTGTCTAGCTTTTCCTTGATAAAATGTTTGTTCACCCGATATGTTTAGTTCTCATGTTTCACAGGGTCATGTGCTAATACTAATTGTAGACTTATTGTCAATATATAACTAATAAGTTCATCGCAATTTATCTTTGTTAAGATATCATTAGATATCTTACTCTATCGTATTTTCAGTTTCTATTGTTATTATTCTTAATGTGTATTTTGGGCTTAGCCCATATTTTCTTTATTATAAATTCCTACGTGTATTTTCTACACAAGGGAGATTAATCCCATACCTAGTTTCACTATATTTTCTCCCATGGCGAAGATGGCTTTTGTTCGTTTATTTATCATCATGGTTGCTCTTCAACAATGACCTCTTTATCAACTGGATGTTAAAAACGCGTTCCTCAATAGCGATTTGCAAGAAGAGATTTATATGAAGCAACTTCCTGGATTTGTTACTCAGGGGGAGTGTTCTGGTTGGTATGTCATCTTCGCAAATCTTTATATGGCCTAAAACAGTCTCTTAGGACCTGGTTTGGAAAATTTAGCAATGTTGTTCAAATATTTGGTATGACTTAGTGAGGGGCATGCATTTAGTCTTTTATGCTACATGTGTCTACTTGATAGTCTATGTTGATGAAATTGTTCATACTGGCGATGATAACCATGGCATTTTTCAGATGAAACAACATCTTTGTGATCATTTTCAGACCAAAGATCTTGAAAAACTCAAATATTTCTTGGGTATTGAGGTGGCACAATCCAATAAAGATGGTATTGTTATTTCTCAAAGGAAGTATGCACGGGATATTTTGGAGGAAACTGAGTTGATGAATTCAAAATTTGTTGACACACCCATGGATCCCAATACTAAATGTCTACCACATTAGGAGCCTATGGCAGATCTCGAACAATATAGAAGATTAGTTGGGATATTGAATTATCTTACAGTTACTCGTCCTAACATTTCCTTTGCAGCCAGTGTGATAACCCAATTTCTTAATTCCCCATGTGAAGATCACTGGAATGCAGTCATTCATATATTAAAGTACATTAAAGGATATCTTGGAAAATGGTTGTTATATGGTTCTAATAACCATACAAGGGTTGTTTGTTATTCAGATGCTTCTTGAACAGGATCTCCTTCTGAAGAATATCTACGTCCGAATATTGTGTCTCCATTGAGAAACAAGGTGTTGTGGCCAGATCTAGTGCATAAGAAGAATATAGAGCTATGGCTTCAACCACTTGTAAGCTTGTTTGGTTTAAGCAATTGCTTAAAGAGTTACAATTTGGAGATGTTTAATGAAATGACACTTATATGTAACAATCAAGCTGCTCTTCGTAGCAGTTCTAATCTTGTATTTCATGAGAGCACCAAACATATTGAGATTAGTTGTCATTTCATTCGAGAAAAGATTGTATCTAGAGACATCAAGATTGGGTTCATTAACTCAAGTGATCAGTTAGCATATATTTTCACTAAATCTTGACGGGGACAGAAAATTGGTTATATTTGTAACAAACTTGGTACATACGATTTGTATGTACCAACTTGAGGGGGAGTGTTAAGATATCTTATCTCTATCTTATTTTCAATTTCTATTGTTATTATTCTTCATGTGTATTTTGGGCTTAGCCCATATTTTCTTTATTACAAATACAACCCCTATGTGTATTTTCTACACAAGGGAGATTA
>Ga0099823_1001006_pt1 | contig 21754 bp, 13 predicted proteins | sample CowpearedBW_FD_76831 | JGI IMG/M metagenome (GOLD analysis project Ga0099823, IMG submission 76831) | Root nodule microbial communities of legume samples collected from California, USA - Cow pea red BW | ecosystem: Host-associated > Plants > Roots > Nodule | place: USA: California | collected...
TCATGTTAAGTACATAAATATTATATTTGTTTCTAAAATAAGCTTTTGATCATTTTGTATTAAAACTATGTTTATTATATTCACTAATTAGTTTCCTAAAAATTCATAAAAATAACACCGTAAAGACCACCGTCCTTGTTTTGTCTTCTCAACCAAAGTAGGTTATTGAAAAGAGAAAAGGTATATAATAATGATAGAACAACTTTTTTTATCAATGCATATAATAATATTGATTGGCTGTCATCGGAAATATAATATACAGAAAAAAATTAATTAAAATATATCATACAATAAAGATTACAGGAAGTTAATCCCGAATGACACTTGTGCAAATAAATGCAATTGCAAACTGATACCAACCATAACAACCTACAGAGAAAGAAACTATGTTGGAACTGCAGAGTGGACACAATAATCTTTGTATGTTTATATCAGAAACAAAACCATAATTGTAGTGCATGCATTTCATTTGTAATTTCAAAGAGTGTAGAGGCATGAACCTATTAGCGAACTAGGTATCCATCCATCACTGAATTCTCCATGGTTTGGTCTATCTAAGAGAATCAAAAACATGGAGGGAAACCAAGATTTGACAGCACTAGAGATTGGTAGGGAAACCAAGTAGTTGGCTCTGGCTTCTTAAAATGCATATGAATTCTCAAATTCTCTTGCTAAAGTAAGGAAGTACACATAAGAAATAGAAACTGCACATGGACTTATATGAACGTTGAACATGAATAGGATCCCAAGGGCAAAAGCAGAATGTAAAACCTCATTTGTTTCGTAAAGGCAAAATAAGTGGTGAATTACGGCATGAATAAGAAATATGAAATTGAAAAAGGAAGTGATGTAGGGAGATGAAATTGAGATGAAAATAAAAGCACATAGATGAAATCAAAAAAGCAATGACGATATTGTAAGAACGATGATGAAATTGAAAGCAGGTGTTTATTACCTGATTTCATGGAGAACGATGAAATCGAAAGAGCCACAACTACTTCGTCTTCCACCTCCTAGAACACGAAATTGAATGACAAAGTAACACTTTCTTTAGTGATTATAAAATCAACACACTTTATTGATAAAATCATCAGATAAAAATGAAAACGAAAGCAAAAAATGATGGAATGAGAGGCACAAACCTTTAGCGCGAGAGGCGGCACTGAGAGAGAGAAAGAGACATTGCAAAAGAAAGAGAGAAAACGTTTTTAGCCAAATTAAAAATTTTGAAAAAAATAAATAAATAAGGTGAGAATACTTTTCTGGGGTTTTTTAAAAAACCCTGGAACTTACTTAGGCTTTCTAAAACCCCTTCTATGTAAACATTTTACCAGAGGTTTTAAAACCTCAACTAGAAAACCCCCAATAGAATTATATATTGATGTAGTGACTATCTTTTACTATTTACAATTTAAATAATTCATATTTTGTACAACAAAATTGCACAAAATTTCAGAAGAAACCTGTTGGCTTATAAATTAAGGGGATTTGTGTTATGAAATTTGAAAAAATTCCATCTTTTTGCAATACTTTTTTAATTCTTTTTACTACCTTTTACTACTTAGAATTTAAATAATCCATATTTTATATATAAAAATTGCTCAAAATTTTACAAAAAACTTGTTGGCCAATACGTAGAGGAGATTGGTTTTCTGAAATTTGAAAAATTTCATATTTTTTCAATACTTTTTAACTTTTTTTACTATCTTTTACTATTTACAATTTAAATAATTCATATTTTAATATAAAAAATATCTCCAAATTTCACGAGAAACTCATTGGGTAATGCTCAGAGGAGATTGGTGTTCTGAAATTTAAAAATTGTAATCTTTTTGTAAAACATTTTTAATTGTTTTTTACTATCTTTTACTATTTACAATTTAAATAATTCATATTTTATATATAAAAATATCTCCAAATTTCACGACAAAACGATTGGCTAATTCTCAAAGGGGATTGGTATTCTAAAATTTGAAATATTTCATCTTTTTGTAAAACGTTTTTAATTTTTTTGTTATTATCTTTTAATAGTTACAATTTTAATTATTCATATTTTATATATAAAAATTGCTCAAAATTTAACACGAAACTTGATAGCAAATACTTAGAGGGGATTGGTGTTCTGAAATTTGAAAAAATTTATCTTTTTGTAACACTTTTTCATTTTTTTACTACCTTTTACTATTTAAAATTTGAATAAATCATATTTTATATATTAAAATATCTCAAAATTTCAAGGGAAATCCATTGGCTAACACTCAAAGGGGATTTTTATTCTGAAATTTGAAAAATTCCACTTTTTTGTAAAACATTTTTAATTGTTTTCACTATGTTTTACTACTTACAATTTAAATAATTCACATTTTGTTTATAACACAAGAAAGTTAATTGCCAATACTCAAAGGGGATAGGTGTTCTGAAATTTGAAAATTTTCATCTTTTTGTGATACTTTTTAAGTTTTTTTACTATCTTTTACTATTTACAAATTAAATAATTCATATTTTATATATAAAAATGCTCCCAATTTCACAAGAAACCCATTGGCTAATGCTCAAAGGGGATTGCGATTCGAAATTTCAAAAATTTCATCTTTTTGTAAAACGCTTTTAATTTTTTTAGTATATTTTACTACTTACAATTTAAATAATTCATATTTTATATATAAAAATTGCTCAAAATTTCACAAGAAACATGTTGGCCAATACTCAGTGAGGATTGATGTTCTGAAATTTGAAAAATTCCCTCTTTTTGTAACACCTTTTAAGTTTGTTTACTATATTTTACTATTTACAATTTTAATAATTCATATTATGTATAAACAAATTGCACAAAATTTCAGACGAAACTCGTTGGCTTATAATCAGAGGGGATTTGTGTTATGAAATTTGAAATATTCCATCTTTTTGTAAGACTTTTTTAGTTTTTTTTACTACGTTTTACTACTTACAATTTAAATAATCCATATTTTATATATAAAAATTGCTCAATATTTCACAAGAAACTTCTTGGCCAATACCTAGAGAAGATTGGTTTTCTGAAATTTGAAATATTTCATCTTTTTTCAATACTTTGTAGGTTTTTTTACTATCTTTTACTATTTACAATTTAAATAATTTATATTTTATATATAAAAAATATCTCCAAATTTCACGCGAAACCCGTTGGGTAATGCCCAGAGGAGATTGGTATTCTGAAATTTGAAAAATTTCATCTTTTTGTAAAACGTTTTTAATTGTTTTTTACTATCTTTTACTATTTATAATTTAAATAATTCATATTTTATATATAAAAATATCTCAAAATTTCACGAGAATACCATTGACTAATTCTCAAAGGGGATTGGTATTCTGAAATTTGAAAACTTTCATCTTGTTGTAAAATGTTTTTTATTTTTTTTACAATCTTTTACTACTTACAATTTAAAGTATTCATATTTTATATATAAAAATTGCTCAAAATTTAACACAAAACTTGATGGCAAATACTTATAGAGGATTGGTGTTCTGAAATTCGAAATTTTTCATCTTTTTGTAACACTTTGTATTTTTTTTTTACTACATTTTACTTTTTAAAATTTAAATAAATCATATTTTATATATAAAAATATCTCAAAAATTCACAGGAAATCCATTGGCTAACACTCAAAGGGTATTTTTGTTCTGAAATTTTAAAAATTCCATTCTTTTGTAAAACACTTTTTATTTTTTTTTTACTATGTTTTACTACTTACAATTTAAATAATTCATATTTTATATATAATACAAGAAACTTATTGGCCAATACTCAAAGGGAATTGGTGTTCTGAAATTTGAAAATTTTCATGTTTTTGTGACACTTTTAAGTTTTTTTACTATCTTTTACTATTTAAAATTTAAATAATTCATTTTTTTATATATAAAAAATGCTCCAAATTTCACAAGAAACTCGTTGGCTAATGCTTAGTGAGGATTGGTGTTTTGAAATTTAAAAAATTACATCATTTTGTAACACTTTTTAAGTTTGTTTACTATCTTTTACTATTTACAATTTAAATAATTCATATTTTCTATAAAATAAATTGCACAAAATGTCAGAGGAAACCCGTTGGCTTATAAATTGAGTGGATTTGTGTTCTGAAATTTGAAAAAATTCCATCTTTTTGTAAGAATTTTTTAATTTTTTTACTACCTTTAACTACTTACAATTCCGTTATTTTTAAGAGAAGTTACTTTGTTAAGGAACTTTGACGTTGAAGTTATTCATATAGGCTGTGGACTATTCGTCCTTGTCCAGTACGTGAACGTGAGCTCTCATACCATGTACACATCAGTTTAGTAGGACGACATGAATAAATTAAGGTTAGATTACCTTAACCACCCATAACGAAAGATAACTACATGTTATGAAGTTTATCCTAATTATCGAGTAATTAAGATTGTTAGACTAAATTCCAATCAGGTAAGGCCAATGAACTCCATTATAAATACACACATTTTATGAAGTATGTCTCTCAAGTTAGTATTCCACAATGAGAGCCTTATACCTTGGACTACTTAAGCTTTAGAGTATCTTTTGCAAGTACACCCCCCTTTTGGAATAGAATGTATTGAGTAAGGCGTCCCTAGAGAGAAGACTTGGAACCGTACAATCTCATCGGAGGCTTCACAACACATATATTTGTTCCTGTAAGAACAATTGGCGCCCACTGTGAGGCCGACAAATATACTGTTACTAGAAGTATGGAAGCTTGTTAAAATTAGAAGATGGTATCCACAAGGAGCAGAGCTGTCGAGGCTAGAGGAGCCGGTCCCTCCATGGACTTGGCCGCTATATTAGAGGCCCAAGCAAAAATGCAACAGGAACTCGCGAACTATAGAAAGAGAAATGTTGAGGAGATGAGGGCCATGAGAGAAGACAACACCAAGCTAAAGAAAAGGGTGGAGACTGTTAAACACAAAGGGATAAACAAGCCTGAATGTGCAAGATCAAAAGTCGCTACTTATGAAACATAGGAAGAGAGTGAGTACAACCCGACTCAACAAACAAAGGGGGCCACTAACAACTCCATAACTACCCATAATAGTTGCCGCCATCCATTTGTTGATGGAATCACGGAAAACCCCTCCCCACGCATTGGAAGGCCTCAATAGTGTTTTACGACTCCATGTATACTAACCAGATAAGCTTATACTCCACCAACGACGCGGTCTTGTGCAAAGCCTTCTCATCCACCCTACGAGGGCCAACCTTGGACTGGTTCGCCAACTTGCCCTCTTTTCCATAGATAACTTTGATGTGCACGAAATCCTTCACCACCTACTTCGAAACTAATCGCCACCATGACATCATATCCTTTTCCCTTCTCAACATAAGGCAAGAGTAGGGTGAATCTTTAAGAGCCTACATCGACCGTTTTGGTGTAGTCGCAATCAAAGTAAATGACTTGGACTCAAAAAGTATCCTACACTACATGATCAATGGCTTGTAGTTGGGACCCTTTGCCGACGAGATATGCATGAACCTCCTCGCTAACATGAACGAGCTAAGGCAATAAGCCGTCAAGTTCATGAGAGTAGAAGACATCAAAAAGTACAAGACCCAAGCGAAAGTTGCAACAACCATAGTGGTGATAATGGAAGTCCATAAAACACCACAGCAAACCCTAGAAGCATATGACAAGGCCAAGCATGACCGTGAGAAAAAAAGCAAGCTTACTACACAAGATATGCCCCCTCAATGCTCCCAAGTCACATATCTCAAAAGAAGCTCTAAAGGGCGACCTCATCCCACCCCTAAGAAAGTTTCGAAGCCCACTTGACGTAGACATGAATAAGTACTACCAATACCACCAGAAAAATGGGCACAATACCGGTGAATGCACAACACTTAGAGATAAAGTTAAGGAACTATTGAGGGTTGGACACCTAAGGGTTGGACACCTAAGTCCAAATAGAGTTGAGTATCGTAGAAAGGACGAGAAAAGAGAAAAGAGACAACCAGACTACCAAGAGGGCCAAAGGGAGTAATGCAGGGGCCATTTAGTTTCTCGAAAGTAATGCAGGGGCTTCCGGAGAATGAAATAGCACTCCCAGTACCTTTAGTGGCCATATCTAATCAAGAGAATAAACAAAAACAGAGAGGATCTCGGAAAACAGTGAAATAGTAACGATTTTTTAATACCCTAGGGATATTTCCACAATGGGTGCTACTGGACTTCACCGGAACAGAGGTTTGAAGGTCAAAACGGGTAGAGGAGGCTCCAATGACGACTATGGAGGTGGCGCAACGACGAACCAGCGACTGCACGACACGCGCCTGAGTGCAGCGAACAGAGATGACGCGCGTGGCGACGGCGCTGCCTACGACACCTGCGGGGTTAGCTATCGCGCGGAGAGGCAGTCCAGATCCGGTGGTTTCCGGATGGAACTGCATCGGTGGACGGCGGCGGACAGCGATGGAGAACTGCAGACAGTGGCGGACAGTGTTGAAATGTTGTTTGACAGTGTTGGGCAGTTCAGAAACGAGGTTCAAAGAACTTGAACAGCCGTGGACAACGGTGGTGACTAACGGCAGTTAACCGCGGACAGCGGTGACGGATGGTGGCGGACCAGATGAGATAGAAACCAGAGCGGGATCGACCCGCTCTGATACCAACTTAAGATTGAGACTTAAAAATATATGAGTAGTGGATAACATGAACACTCTCCCTCTCTTCTATATGTAATGAAGCAAGTACATATGGAATATTAAAAGACTGCTCTAAGATACTAGGCATGATTAGATACAACAGTAGATATGGCAGTAGGTAGTTTCCCACATTCAACACCCTATACATAGGGTTAATGATACAATAGGTAATAATTCTAACAGTATCAAACCAGAATTGATGAGGGTTTTGGGCACTGTTATTTTGGTTTATGGCTCATCACTGTGTCTTGAGGATCCAATTATGTTTGCTTTGTGTTTTATGGCTTGATTGATGAATTAGAGATAAAGAATATGAATGTATTACGAATTGGCATTGATTTTGGGTGTCTTTAGTGCATGTGCAGTGGTGAAACTCTGCAAGTTTCACCCAAGCGACTCCTTCTCGCCTAGGCGAGAGTTGCAGGAGTCCATTCAGTGTTTAGACTCGAGCAATTCGCTCAGGCGACCAAGGTTGGGTTTGGGCGAAATACAGTCTCGCTTAGGTGAGATTGGCTCGCCTAAGCGAGGTCGAGGTTCTAGCTTGGGCGAACAGGCATGGCTTAAGCGAGAGTGGCGCGGAGCCACGTTCTTGTGCACTATTTGGACTGTTTGCTTGGTGTTTCCTAGGCTAAGGAAATTATTTGCATGTGTTTGTGGTGTTGGGCTTGAAGGACTAAGTCTAATAGGGGTCTGGTATGTGCTTGATGGTTGGACGCATGATGGGCATGGAATTGTGTAGTTCCCATCGGCTGCTAAGTGGCGAGGAGTCCTTAGTATGGTGATTACATGCGTCGGGTGCACGATGGGCAAGGAACTGTTATGTTCCCGTCGGCTGCTATTAGGCGAGTAGTCCATAGTATGGTGATTACGTGTGTGCCATGGTCCGAATGATAGAGGCTTGGATGATTTACTACAGACGAGGAGTCTCTAGGGCAGGACTATGAGCAGGACAGGCTCATAGGGTTGGACCACGAATGGGTTAGTTTCGTGGGAGCACAGTGAAGTCCCAAGACCTAGTTCATGTATATGACACATGAAGGACTATGAGATCATGGGTGGGTAATTTGAAAACAAGGAAATACTTAGTCATGTTATTTTTAGGATGTGTGGCATATTTATATATTGTGTATAGCTCACCCTATTTGTGTGTGTGTGGCGATGATTGAATAACTTGTTAACCGAGAGCATACAATTTGACAAGTGAGCCAAGAGATGCTTAGAGGCGGAGTGCAAGGGCTACCTGGACTTTTGAAAGGATTTTTATATTTAGACTTTTGATGTAAAATTTATTATATTGAATTTTGGTGGATTTTGTAATAATGTAATTGCGAACATATGGATTATGTTATATTAAAGTTTTTAATTTCCCACGTTTAGGGAATGGACTTATAATAAATGTGATTTTATTTTCTTATTTTTATTTTATTAATTAAAGCCCGTAATATCCTATCGGGATGTTACAAGAACCTCCTTGTGAACCCAATCGTACCCTGTCCTAGGAGGAAGAAAGTTCTCAGCAGCCTCCTCTGCATGAGTCTCCCTGTGTTCTCTCATGACCTTGACACTCATACCCAAAACCATAGACGTGGAGTTGCTAGACTTCTCTAAAATTTGACTACTATCCCACCCACCACAATCACTAGTATTTGAACCACTAGCCGACATACCTAATAATTACAAGTTCAAACAAACAACTGTAGAAGCACTTGGAAGATCAAAAGAGCTTCAATAGACTATAAAGCACAATAAACATGAAGTGGCAAGGTCGCTCACCATTTATATGCAAGATGAATAACCTTGCAAGTCACCAACGAAGCCCAAACCACAACCAAGCCAACTATGTAATACGTTGCAACTTCATAACTCACCTCTTTTACTGTGCAAACTCTAACAACATGTCAAATTAGTGAAGTAATTGTTGTAGCCTCATTGAACCTCTTTCTCATTAAACTTCTCAAGGTTGGGGGACTACTTATACCCATACAATAGTACAACCAAAGAAAGAAATTTTCTTTGCAAAAATACATGATCATGAACGAACAAGAAAGTCCAGAGTACTCCTCCCAGACCAAAGTCTAGAGTACTCGTGCCAAACCAAAGTCTAAAGTACTCGTCCCAAACCAAAGTCCATAGTACTCGTCCTAGACTAAAATCTAGAGCACTCATCCCATTCTAGAAGCCAGAGTACTCGTCCCACTCTAAAAGCCAGAGTACTCGTCCCACTCTAGAAGCCAGAGTACTCGTCCCACTCCAGAAGCCAGAAAACTCGTCCCACCCCAAAAACTAGAGTACTCGGCCCACCCAAAATAAGAATGCTCGTCCCACATCGAATCAAAGAGCACTCGTCCCAGCGCAACTCATAGCCATCCTAGTATACAGTCTTTAGCATACAAATGCATCAAGACTTGGGGGCTGATTGACCATCCATCCTTGTCCATCATGCAAAAGTAAGCTCCTAAGTTGTGTATACATCGGCCCAGTAGAACAACATGAATAAATTAAGGTTAGATTACCTTAACCACCCATAACAAAAGATAACTATATGTTAGGAAGTTTACCCTAATTATCGAGTAATTAAGACTTTTAGACCAAAGCCCAATCAGCTAAGGCCCATGAACTGCACTATAAATAAGCACATTTTACGAAGTATGTCTTTGAACTTACTATTCCACAACGAGAGCCCAATACCTCAGACTGACTTAAGCTTCAAAGTATCTTTTGCATGTATCCCCCCTTTTGGAACAGAATGTATTGAGTAAGGTGTCCCCAGACAGAAGACTCGGAACCATATGATCTCATTGGAAACACTTAAAAGAGATATTCTTCGAACATGGAACGATCTTAATATGTAATTTTATTTTAGTTAAGTACTCATTTTATTTATTTCATTGATTGTAAGGAGTTATTCTTTTAGGGAAAACAAAAATGTTTTAACTACCAAGTTAAAAATTGGCCTGTGAGGAAAGGCAAAGGTAATGTAGGTTACTTTGAGAGAGAGAGAGAGAGAGAGAGAACATTTTTTCTGTGAGAGCAAAGGCAAGATGGTCTTGTTGCAGGAATTCTAGGTAAGGGGAGCTAAGTTTTTTTTCTTATTGTGTGATTATGTGTGGATAAATATTTGAAGTTTGCATTATGAAATGCTAAAATGTGGTTTAATTGGAGAATTTAAATTTTGGTAGATGAATCTATGGTGGTATTGTAAACTACATTTTTGCGTTAATTTTTTGGTAAGGGGAGTTATCCTTTGTAATTTGGGTTCTCAAGATAGTAATTTGTGGAATAATTTTTTGATAATGATTCTTCTTCTAAAGGAAAAAGAAAGCATAAAATGGAAAGGAAAGGAATGGTAAAAATGTGAAAAGCACACCACTATAAGACTAGGCTAGAAGCCATGGCAACCTTGAAAATGAGTGGATGTGTGGTGCCACTTGAATCAAGATTCAAGATAAGGCTTAAAAGCATTCATTCCCTATGGAGGAAGACTCTCACAATGGTTGATATACAAAGGTGTTTAATTTCTCCATAATGTTCAACCCTTGTACAAGTGTTAGAGGCCCCCTTAAATGGAAGCATCTAGGGCCTCTTAGCAAAAACAAATAAGCTAAAAAGTACTAGCTCTAGTGGTTGAGAGTACTTAGGCATGATGAGAGGACTTAGGTTCAAGTCCTATGCATGCGAAATTGTGTGTTAATTTTTAATTATGTATATTTTTGTTAATGTGATTGATCATCAGGAGTGATAATGTAATCCTAGATTAATAGGAATCATCATGAAACATGATTGGTTGTGCTCTTACTTTATAATTGAAAGACTATTTTTCTACATTTCTGGGTTTCTGCTCAGAAACCACTTGGCGGTGATGAATGCCCGCCAAGCGACGAATCAATTTTGACCGGTTTTCTCGGTTCTGCTATGAACTGCTTGGTGACGATGAACTATCGCTAAGCGGTGCGACACTATTTTAGGACTATTTTGGTGTTTTTTGTGTGAGAGTCATTGTGACTTCTGGAATTGGTTTGTGTAAATCATATAGGATGATTTATTGTTATAAAATTGATGATATTTGTGTATGTGGTGACACTTTGGGAAATCGTCCATGATAAATCATGAACACATTTTAGGATTTTGTAGATGAATGATTTAGAATCCGATTTCCAGAGAGTAAGGGTTAGATGAATATTAAGAACTGAATTGGGGAGGAAGTTCAATAAAGTATATATGAATTAGTGTGTTTTTGGTTCATTTAGCAATTGGATAAATTCTGGAAAGGGACTGAGTTACTCGTAGGTACAGAAAATTGAGATTTTTGCCAGGTGCTGATACACCACCTGGTGGCACCCTACTTGCCATTAGGCAACGAAAGTGTTCAAGCACAGTTTTGTGAAGTTAAATGGTGATGAAATAAGAAGGAATAGTTGTAAGTATGATGTTATGTTTATGTCAATGTGTAGTTGTAGGAATGGTAATTAAAAAAGGGGAAATGATAATTCAAATTAAGATTGCAGGTTCTGGAAGACATGGGTTTCTTTAGGTTTGTACTTTTGGGATGTTGGATAATCATGCATTAGTGGGTTAAGGTACAAATCATAAATTGTGTAGCATGGATTGGAAGGTATTTGAGTGGAATGTGTGATAGTGTTGTAATGTGATATAAGCTGGTTTTGTACTCTGAGATACTGGACTGTGCGTCATTTTCATAAGTTAAATTAAGTCATTAGATAGAAAGCTTGGTAAATCCTATGTCTTGAATAGAGGAATTTACGAATGTGAATTATAAGTAATGGAACCATGTGTGAAGTGACAAGGTACCAAGAATCAGACCTTGATGAATGAGAGTACATTAATACCTTTGGAGGTATTTTGGGATTGTAGGATAATTTATTCTTAAGTGTTAAAAATCAGCAGAATCTCGCTATTGGTGTGGTGCCTGGCGACCTACTAGTGTCCACCAAGCGATGGGATCATTAATGAGATCCCTAGAACGATTTGCACCTTGTAGTGAGGAGTTAACCGCCAGGTGATAGACCTCAAATAGTGGGGCTGAAACTGCTTGGCGCTTGGCGGTGAGATGCTTTCACTAGACGGTTTGCGTAGGATTTTCGCTTGGCGGCACTTAGGTAGCGTTAGGTGATAGCCTTACATGCAGTTACTTTTCTTGCTTGCGTTTTGTGTGTTGTGATGTATGACTTGGACCTAGAGATGCTGGTTGTGTCATGAGTGGATAGGTTCATGGTTGTTGATGAATACATGATGATATGAGTGGGGAGCTTCATATCTCGATGCTCTCGTATAGGGATACGAGAAGGGAGGTTCATAGCTGATGGATCACGTGTGTTGGACTACGGGTAGGGAGGTCCATAGAGTTGGACTACGAGCGGGGAAGTTTGTAGAGGCAGGACTACGAGCAAGGAGGTTCGTAGAGGCAGGACCACGAGCGGGCAGGTTCGTAGAAGCATCATATATCTTGAGTTCATGGTCAATTAATTGTGTGACTTGCAGGTTGAAAAACCTTGGGGTAATAAGGTAATTGGGTGTATCTTGATTTTTATTAACTTATATGTTATTTGTTTAAGAGCTCACCCTTTCTATTTGTGTTTGGTGATGATTGTGTGACTTGTCACATGGGAGCAGATGACATTCCAGGTGATGCATGTGATGCCTAGAGACGGAGAGAGGGCTCGCATGGGATTTCAATTGCATTTATTTACGAGTTTAGTTTTTAGTTAGTTCATTTTGAGAACTTGTAAACGATTATGTTTTAATTAGAATTAGTACTTTTTTTTGCTACGTTGTATAAATTTTAAAAGTTTCCCGCGTTTGGGAATAATAAAGTATGACACTTGATTTTCAATTAATATTGTTTTATTTTATTTTAAGAAATTCCCAATAGGGACGTTACATTGGCTTTAGGTTAAGCAAATCTTTTGAGTTGACAAGTCAACCCAAAGTTAGGGTCAACAAGTCAACTTAAAAATAGTCAAGCAAGCCAACTTAATGGAATTCAAACTAAAGAAAATAAAAGCAAAGGAAGGGATCAAGGAACTCCCTTTCTTCTAAGCATGTGCCATGGGCCATCATCCTTGGTAGGGATCAAGCCTTCATCAACTTCAAAACAATATCACAATTTAATCCTAACAGGTGTATTTAGATCTTTAAAGTGACAGAAAAGCTGAGAAGGATGCAAGAACATGGATTTTTAACTAGACAACACCCACTATTAATGCATAACAAAATCGGATTTGTAGAAAATGTCACTAGCATACCGGAAAAATGCAAATTGCTTTCCTATCTTGTGACTATATTAACATGATGCAAACAAACTCAAAATGCAATAGGAAAGACCAAAACAAGTCCAACTATGCATTCCAAATGTACCATTAATATCCTTAGCTTAGAGATGTACACTGAACTAGTAAATGGATATGCATTTTCAGTTCCAAAAAAATGGAACCTAACTAGCATGCATGAAAACCTAAATTAACCCAATTGGGATGGAATGTGTATGCAAATATGATCTAAAGTAATCTAAAATGATGATGAATGAATGCAAACCATGAACACTGCTAAAACTAGATGAGAACATGCATGAAACCATATGGCACCCGCAAACTAGAACATGACAACACCAATTTTATCCAGTGAAATCAGAATCTCTATACTTTCATGTTTTAACTACAATAGAGACATGCTTTATGCAAAGAGAATAAAATGATTGATGCTAACAAATGTCGACAATTAAGATTCTTAAAACAAAAAAGAAAATATAGATCAGAATCAGAAAACCATAAATGTAGAAACGAAAACAAGTTTAAGAAATCAACACCCATCAACACTGTAAAATAAATATCAAATCAGAAACTACGATTAAACATGGGTTCTTCTGCACTCGAGAAGACATCTCGATAAGATATGCCCACTTTGGGGTCATATAGTTCCCATTAGGAAACAATGATATGTGCAGTTCATGATCCCACTACTTAATACACCATCACAAAAGCACAAACTACACCATAAACTCAAAACAGTAAATGAAATTGAATGAATCAGCAAATAAAAGGTGAAAAGCATAAAAAAGAATTAAAAATGAGCAAGCAAAACTCGTAAACTAAAAATTAGAATTGAAACGGAATTGTATTTCATTATGAACTAGAAAAGCAAACACAACAAGAGTTCTAAAACTTAGAGTGTGATGGAGGATTGAGTTGGTTCATTTTAGATTTTTGAATATGGTGATGAGTTATTTAAGAAAACCTAAAAAAGATCCCCAATGGACATTAAAATAGCAAGCTATTTAGATGTGAATATTCACTTCTAAAGGTTATAGGGAAGGAGAGTAATGGATTGATTCAAGAAACAAAACAAAAGTGGTGAACATAACCTTACAACCGAAGAAAAATAAGAAGAAATAAGCTTTAAAATGGAAAGCAAGAAGACGGAAATGTAGAGCTGTCAAAACGGGTAACCCGACCCAACCCAGCTCAACCCACCACGGGTTGATGATTTAGTGAGCCAACCCAACTCGACTCACTTTTTAGCGAGCCAAAAAAATTCATACCTAGCCCGACCCCCTATGGGTTGGTGGGTTAAACGGGTTGGCTCAAGGGTTGGTTCACGGGTTCACTTAATTAAAAAAATACAATTTTTTATTTATTTTTCAGTCAAAACTAAATTATAATTCTAATTAAAATCTAAATAAACTTTGATACAATCCAAATACAAACCAAAATCAAAAAAATACAAATTATTTATGTGTTGGCTAAAAAAAACAACCTAACATGACCCAAATGTAAAGCCCAACTTAATAAAAAATACTTGTGTGACCCTTTTATCTACGAGTTGGTGAGCCAACCCAGTTCACCACGAGTTCAACCCGGTTCAACACGGGTTCAACCCGGATGAACTGAGTTCTAGATGAGCTGGGTCAAAAATCAACCCGTATTGAAATTTGTAAAAAAATTTCAACCCAACCTGACCCAAACCCGTGGTGAGCCTGGTTGGCTCGCTGGTTCCAACCCATTTGGATAGCTCTTTGAAAATGGCAAGGAAGCACGCCACTCTTAGGTGAGGACTAAAGGGCCAACTCTTTCCTAGAGATGAGTGATAGAGTTGCCACTTTCAAGAAAGATAAGGCAAGGATAGTCTTCACTCCTTGGAGGAGAAAGTCCTCATGGTTTTGTGGTTGAAACAATATAAGTCTTATTTCAAAATGTTCAACCCTTTTATAGGCTTATAGCACCCGTTATATAGATAGTTTTAGGGGCCTCTAGGAAATAAACAAAAGTGCAAAAGGATGACATAGAAAAAACCACACCCTAGATTCTAAAAGCATCTTCTAAAGGTAGCACAAACTAAAATGGTGGTGGGAAACCCTAAGGAGATTTCGGTCCAGCTCTCCAAAAAGACACAAGGAATGTCTTTACAAAAGGCCAAAAGGTGCCAAAGACAAAGGGAGACAAAATGGTACAAGATACTTTCGCTTTATGCTTTTTACTTTATATTTTCCTCTCTCCTCCACCTAAGTTCCACATCATCTCCCTAATCCACTTAGGTTGCGCCACATATCCCATGCTTTCTTATCCTAATTAAACCTACAAAACACATAAACATGTATTAACATGTTGGATTAAGTCAAGTCAACTTTAGTCAGCAAGTCAAACCTAGTCAAAGGTCAACAAGTCAACTAAGGTTAAGTCAACTAAGTCAATTAAGGGAAATCACAATAATGAAATGAAAAACAAAGATAAAGATGAAGGACTAGAAGTCTTCCCTCTAGACTTGCTCCTTTTGATCTTTCTTGGGAAAGCTTCCTTGGCATCTTGTGTTGTCAAGCCTTCATCAGAGTGGTGCAAGGAATTTCACTCAGAACAGTCCCGACAAGTGGTTGAACCAAGTAGAGCTACCTTGCACACTGGAGGAGACTCAAACCCGTCAGCAACTTTGTGCTCATCATAATGTGAGAAACCCTGTATACAAAGACTCTCTCTAACACTAGAAAACTCAAAACCTAGCTCCCTCTAGAAAATTGAAAAATCCCCACTACAACACTCTAGTTATCACATATATACAAGGGAAAAACTAGAACCCACACTCGACCTAACCCTTTTTCTTCTCAACCTGAATTCGAACCTGAGGGAACTTTGTACTCATTGCGCCCTTGATCTGGCTAGATCTTCTCCTTCATTAGTTCATCATGCCACACCTCCATCTAATCCTTGTGTTCTCTAAATCTTCTCCCTCCATCATGCATCAACATTGTATCTCTTCCACAGATCAGGATTTGGTTTTTGTGGATCAAGGTTTGCAGCATTAGGGCTCCCCTTCATGATGGATCAAAATGGACTAGCCATGATGATGAAGACCCTTTAGGCCCACATCATGCTCAAGGCCCAACCCATGGCCCACATGCATCTTAAGCCCAAAGTCTAATAAAAGGCCAAATAACAATGAGCATTCTAAAGAAGATCCAAGGGCTTTCCTCAAAATAGCCACACTTCTCATGGGCTTCAATTACTCTTTTCATGGGCCTAGGAAGATGTGAAAATATGAAGAGATTGCATGATTTATTATTAGAATAGCCTTTTAAATTGGGCCCACTATTTAGGCCTTGCTTTCATAAATAGTAGGCTAAATAAACTTGTTCATTGGATTTTAATTGGGCTAATCCAAGCCCAATAAGGAGTCTTGGCCGAGAAACCCCATTTACCACAAGGGAGGTACGACTTTAGCTTGCAAAGGAGTGCCTTTCCACTTGTCACACATCCAAGCCATCATGAGTATCTAAGGGCCGAGAGAGAGACTTCTTCTCCAAGACTTGCATTTCATTTCTAAACGCATTTCATGTGCATGTTCATTAGTGACCTTCTCTTCTATAAAAGAGAGTCCTATTGCACTTTGTAGAGTTTACTCTTGAAATTTCTAATAGAATGCTTGTCTTGAGATCACTCAACTCTTCCATTATTCTTTAGAGCACCTAAGCTAAAGGTTTACAACATTTCCTCTAGCCACCTTCCACTAGTCTAGATTCTAGTCTAGTTCTCCTTTCACCACTCCAAATTTCATTTCTACAAGAGCCTTAAACACTTGTCTCCATTCCATTTTCGCTGCCTATGGAGTTTCTACCAACCACCACACGTTGGAGCTCCATCACACGTTTTAATGAAAGGTTGATTTGTAATAAGTGAAAATTGAGTCAAGGGTTCAAAATTCAATTCAACAAAAAGAAAGGCTTCCTATCAACTTATTTTATTAAAAAGGGATTTCTAAAAAGAACAAAACTAAGTACATCAAAAAAGTATTAAAACCAACACTTTTTTCCATATTTTTCTGAAAAGTATATTTTTCTAAACAACTAACAAAAACTAATTTATTAAAGAAAACACAGATTTATTTAAACTAAAACAAAGTTTTTAGAATGGAAAAACTAAGAAAAATAGGCAAGTATGGGTGGAAGAACCATTTGGGATTGAATGGTTTAATTAGGCAATTGAGTTTTCTTTAATACTGAATTCATATGTGTGCTCAACAGCGAATGACTTTATGGTTATATATCAATGGTAAATATGATAATATTTTAATGGCATGAAAAGTGTTACCAGGTTGTTAATCTCTTGGGAAAATTGATGTTTTATTAATTTTGGTTCAAAAGTAAGTGTAGAGTTTTAGTGTTGAATTATGGTTGCATAATTTTGAGCATTGAGTGCGTTATACAAAGTGCCATGGTTGAGTGGGTGCATAATTATTCGTTAACATGTGCGAGTTTGTTTGTGTTTAGATTAGTTTACTTAGATGAATGAATTATGTGTAGGGATTTGTGTTGTCCTTAAAATGGTGCAATGAAAAGGTAATAATTGGAATTTTATGCAGGGTTAAGTGCAGTTAAATTATGAAAAATGTTGAAGTTTGTAGTTCAAGTTTGTATGCTTGAGAGTTCTTAAAAATAGGTTTTCATTTGCCATAAACTTCTGTTTTTTCGTATTTCTATAAGTGTTTGGTCGTTGGCAAAAGGGTTGGTTGTTGGACGAGTCTGTTTTAAAAGCCACAAGGGTCGTTAGGTGACTGGCATGCTCGTTGAAAAAAAAAGTGAGCCAATGTAGTCGTTGGGCGATTAATGTCACTTGGTAACTGGGTTTTTTGTGTTAATGCATGTTTTGCGTGTTTTGAGTAGCAGGTTGCTTGCTTTGTGTGTTTGGTTTGTTTTGCATGTGATTTTAGGTTTTGTGGTGATGGTGCATGTATGAAGTGATGTGCTAAGTCATTTTATGATGAGTTGAGGTTGGTTGATTATGTGATGATGTATAAGCATATATGTATGTATGTATGTATGTGGTGATGTTATATGGATTCTCTTGTAATCGTAAAGCCAGAATGGTTCTTTTACCTAAAGGGCTTTGGTTAGTCGAGTAAAATATTTTCTTACAGACATATGGCTTTGTCATGAGCTTAGCAAGAGTGCTTTTACCTAAGGCTTTGTGAGTAGGTAGAGTTGTTGCTTGTAAGTCCAATGGAAAGCAGGGAAAATGCCCTTTCTAGGAGGTGTTGGTGCACATGGAAGGTAAATGATTGGTTATGAGTGAATGTCATACTGTGTGATATTACTTGGTGGTAATATGAATTGGTTGTGTTATGAAAATATGTGATCATCCTAGGTGAGTTCTATGTTAGCATTATATTGTTATGTGATGTTTTTTTTTTTTGTTAGTTGCATGTTGGTGGTTGTGATTTCCACATGTGATTATTGTATAACTTCTATTATAAGGGAGCAGATGTTGATGCAGATGTTGTTGATGATGCATATGTGTGAGGAGACGTGTTGGGAAAACTTTGGGAGGTTTTGGAAAGCTTTTGAAAAGTCTTTTTGTTTCTTTTAGAATGACATTTTCTTTGAAAATTGTTAAGTTTAAACACTTGTGATGGAAACCTTTATGGTTGTTTTGGATATTTTGTAAGGTTTTTATTTGAATGAACTTTGACAAATGTTTAAGAAATAGAGTTTTGAAATTTTCTTATTTGTTAGGATGGTATCAAAATATTTTGTTTGGCGATTTATAATTTACACATGGCATCTTGAAAAGAAGTTACATTTGCTAGCAGTTGAAGGAGATAGACAATGAAATCCTTGATCTAAAAGCCAAAGGAAAGCAACTGGAAGATCGTTGGTATTCCTTTGAAACCAAAGAGAAAACTTGGTTGGAGATAGAAGAAAACTTAAAGAATTAAATATCTTCCTCGTATGGACATGGATTTGAATTAGCCTTGGAGCAAGTGTGTGTCTTATGCCCTGGCACAGACATCTCAATTGTTGATCTTAGTAAGTCTATCGTGGATGGGAGATTTGTAAAGGATTGAGAAATTTTCTTGGTGATGATGTAATTCCAAACAATTTCTTTTCTTTATGTATTTAAACTTTGCTTTGAAATATTTTAGTATATGTCGGTCTCTGTTTGCCCTAATGAAACACTTTACCATGTGTCACTCTTTATCCGACCTAATGCACCTTTTAAACTTTATTTCTGTATGATATGCCCCTTGTGTTGTTGTATTTACACTTCATCTTTGTCTAACCTATTATGCGCGAAGCATCTTGGATAAATGATGAGGCCTTGACTATGGATTTGAGAAGGGTGACAAGGAGCATGCAGCAAAGCATCTTTGTTTTGTAAGTATTGAAATGGTTGAAATACCAAGAAGGGGGGTTGAATTGACTAGTTAAAAAATATGGTGACTTTAAAAAGCCTAAAATAGTTTTCAATTGAATCAAATCAACCACCAATCGATTAAAAATAGAGATAGCCAATTGATTTCATTAAACAAATATAGTACTGATAGTATCAATAGATTAAATCACAAAAACAGTCGATTGAAAAACTGAGAAAAATGCAGAAATGCGAATTTTTCATTTAGGTCAGGAACAATATGAAAGATCAATCAAGATAGGTTCAAATGACTTAGACAAACATGAGCAATGTTATAGATAATGCCAAATCACACGAGAATGTCAAAAAGATTATTCAAATCAAAATTCTTTAAACTTTAAAATATAATACAAGTGAGAATGGTTAGAGAGAAGAGAAATGCACAAGATTTTTATACTAGTTCACTCAAACCTGAGTTATATCCAGTTAGTCAAGGCAACCCGAGGCTTACTTTGCACTATTTCAAAAGATTTACAAATTTCACAACATTACACTTTCAAAATATGCAAGAACACCACACAATGACTCTTCAATCACACAAGAATCAAACCAGCACAACAAGACACCTCTTGCAGACCTGGAAAACCACCATGCACAACCTAAAAGATTGAGAAAGATCAAACCTTAGTGGTAGCACAACCTTGCCTACCAAAACCACCTTCTCCAATCTTCAAACACAAAAGCAAAATACTTCAAGAATGTTCTAAGATCAATCTTCAACAGTTGCACACTGTATGATCACGAAAGAGAGAGAGTACCTTCATCAAATCTTCAAGCACCAAATCATCCAGGCTATTTGTGCCAATGTGTTTTGCAAATATAGGTCGCCCAATGGTGAGGAGTTTCCGCCCACAAAAACAAAGTAAGAATATTCAGTCATAACTTGAGAAGCATCAAGGACTATAATGTGAGAACTTGAGGGAGTTAAAACTTCGACAACACGTTTAACTTTGGCTTATCGTGTATGTTGCATTAGGAATAAATTATCATATACTATTTCCATTAGTAATAGTTTGTCATATACTATTTCCCTAATCCTATTTATAAATGTCATTGGTGAGTAATTAGTAGCAACCTCTCTTTCTATAAATAGGAGGCTTTGCTTGTATCATTTCCAGATTTGGATTAATAAGAAAAGAAACTCTACAGAACTTGAAAGTGCATTGTTCTCTCTTGATCACAAGTTTCATCTTGGGTGTGACCTTCAAGTGGCGACTTTTTCCCCTTACTCATCTTAGACCATCTACAAGTGGCATGGTAACACTCCATCTCTAGCACCATCAACTCATGTCTTTCATTCTTCCATTCGCACAAAAATGCTTTAACCAAATAAGTCACCTTTCTCTTGTTTCAATTCTGGTTTTGTTTATGTGAGTCTGTTCATACTGTGTTTTTTGATATCCAATTGTGGCAGAAACTTATATCAACTGGTTTGATGAACTACTTCTCGACCATTATTTAGATGATTGAAGCTAAAATGCTAATTTAGGCCTGAAGAGTTATACAATCCCTAAATCATGTAGAGGTTTTACTCTAAACTAGTGAACCAACCCTCAACCGAGTTGAGGTGTCGATTTAACTAGCATATCGACCTTTAGCCGTGATAAGGTGTAAATTTAAACTGGCGTACAAGCTCTCAATTGTGTTGAGGTGTCAATGAAAGCTAGCGTACTAGCCCTCAACCATGCTGAGGTGTCATTTAAACCTACGTACCACATGTTAGATGAGTCATGTGTTAATTTAAACTGGTGCACCAACCAAGTTGAGGTGTCGATTTAAATTGTCATACCAAGTCTCAACTAAGTTGAGGTATCAATTTAAACTAACACACCAGCCCTCAGCCTAGTTAAGTTGTTGATTTAAACTAGCGTACCAGCTATAAGTTGAGATTAGGTATCAATTTAAACTAGCAATGCAACCCTCAACCGAATTGAGGTGTCGATTTAAATTGACGTACTAGCCCTTTTGTCATACTGAGTTTGATTTAAAAGATAAAAGGAAACAAGGAAAAAATATAATTGATTTAGAAGGTAAAAGGAAATAAGGAAAAAGTATAATAATATAACAACAAACATGTTATTTTATAGAATGTTGACCTCGTGAAAAAACTCTTTTTTGAATGAAATAAAGTGTTGGGAGTCTTTTTAGTATTTTTGTGGTACTTTTGGGAAGATGGAGAGCAAAAGGTAGATTCATTGTATCCTCGTCACCAACCACCATCAAATTTGCACCTTCAACACACTTGGAAAAAACATGAACACAAAAACCATGATGGAGGTGGAAAACCTAACAAAGAAGATATATATATATATATATATATATATATATATATATATATATATATATATATATATATAGAGAGAGAGAGAGAGAGAGAGAGAGAGAGAGAGAGAGA
>Ga0099823_1001009_pt1 | contig 21733 bp, 17 predicted proteins | sample CowpearedBW_FD_76831 | JGI IMG/M metagenome (GOLD analysis project Ga0099823, IMG submission 76831) | Root nodule microbial communities of legume samples collected from California, USA - Cow pea red BW | ecosystem: Host-associated > Plants > Roots > Nodule | place: USA: California | collected...
AAAGGACTAAATTCACGCATTTTGAAAGATGAAGGACTAAATTGGTCAAAAGTTTTGATGAGGGACTAATTCCAAATTTCGCTGAAACTTGAAGGACCAAAAACATATTTAACCCTAAAAAATATGATAGGAAATACTGGATTTTGATTTGAAAGATAGTATATGTAAAAGTCAGTAACTTGAAGGTGACACTTACCTACAAAATCTTCCGCCTCATGTGCTCCTCTTTCTCCAGAAAGTGTGACATGGAATAAATGCCTTAGAGGATTCGGCATTTCTAAACCGCGAAATCCTCAGATTCAATTTTGTTGCAGATTTGATAATGCAAAAAGGGCATGACAATTAAATTTATTACTATCGTAATTTTAGGAATTGTCAATGAATCAAAATGGTGTTTTAATGATTTTTTGAGATAGATATTATAAAATTAATTTAATGGAACATATCAATATTTTTAATTGCATGAAAATGTAAAAATATTATTCTGAGTACATTTATAATAAATTATTGCTTTAAGGTTAAAATTGATTTGTTTTTTCTGTGTTAAGTGGTGATGGATGTGTGGATGTGCAGGCGGCGGCCGATGCCAAATATTATGGAAATACAGAGATTTATTACATGTTGAAGGCTCGTGGAGCGAAAGTGCCGGTATTGTGCTACCATTCTTTGTTTGTTAGGAATAAACAAATGGTGGTAAATATGTCGGATTGAATTTAGCGACTTACTGGTTAATTATCTTTGACGTGTTAGAAAACCAGGAAGACACCAATGACCGTTGCGAATCCTCGTGAAGTTCCGGAATATGAACTCAACCCGTTAGAGCTACAGGTTCGGAAGAGCGATGGTATTTCAAAAGTATGTTTCTCTTTCTTTCTTGCTTTCGCTGGGAACTGTGATTGGATTTTGTTCGCTTGGTTATATTTTATTTGATTATTTAATAATTATGCCTTTTCTGGGATATTATTCAACTGGGATTCCACCCGGTCATGGTATTTGTTCATGAAAGATGCAAGTTGATTATTGCAATTGAGACAACTACGATGACTCTGAGGGAGCATATTTTTACTTTGAAGTTGATCAACTATGATAATGGGCATATGCTTGAGCATTTTGCTCAAGTAATGTGATTTTCATGACCAGTAATGTGTCACGTTGTGTTTTTTACTGCACGCATTAAATAATTGTTTTGCCATATTTCGTGACCTGTGGCACTGGGCTCCCTTTGGCAACCATCTCATTTTTTTTTTCTTTTTCCTCGATCTTTCATTTCTAATTGTTGGTACCTAATGTGTTGACGCTTTGTGTGATCGAGTTCACGGATCTATACACATCTGACAATTTATAAGCTAAACAATGATGTTTGTTAAACTTGTTTGTATAGTTCTTCACTGCTGTTTGATCCGTCTATTTGCAGGGAACATATCAAGTAGCTAAATGGAATGGCACAAAGGTTGCAGTGAAGATACTTGACAAGGACAGTTATACAGATCCTGATTCCATGTATGTACATATCTTAGCAATTGAACATGTTTGTGAGAGTGATTGTATGATATGCTTCTTGCCAATCAATCAGGTTGTTTGATGTTGTTTGGCTAAGTTCCTGTCTGACCGTATACGTTACTACTTTTCACTTTGATTTCTGGTCTCGTAGATGGCCCGAACTGCTGTTTGTTTTTTTTTTCTGTACTTTATTACTCAACCTTGGCTCTAATTTTTCACAATATCAATAATTCACTCAGAAATGCTTTCAAACATGAGCTCACATTATTAGAAAGGGTGCGACATCCCAATTTGGTCCAGTTTGTTGGAGCTGTAACCCAAAATGTACCTATGATGATTGTGCGTGAGTACCATGCTAAGGTAAGCTCATCCTCTCTGTCCCTCTCTATCATCGCAGAGTAAGTTCTCGTATGATTGTATCCAACTCACTTTCTTTGTTTATATCAATTTTTTTTTCAGGGTGATCTGTCAAGCTATCTACAAAAGAAAGGGCGTTTGTCCCCATCAAAACTTCTACGTTTTGCTCTTGATGTTGCTAGGCAAGTAACCATTTCAAGGAACTACACGGTTCTTTGAAAAAACTCATTCCCTTTTCTTACTTTTATTATCTCTTACATGGTCGTTGATTTCCAAAAGGCTCCTAAAGTCATTTTCTTACCTTTCTTAGTTGCTTACAATTTTATTGGAAATTCTACTAGATTGTTTATGCTAGTTGTCTTGATAATTTGTTGTTGGCAGGGGTATGAACTATCTTCATGAATGCAAACCAGAACCGATTATTCACTGTGATTTAAAGCCAAAGTAAGATCACTTGATACAATCTGATGTTTAGTTATGACTGAGTGCATTTTGAATTAGATTTTTTCTCATGGGATTACTGTTCCTTTAATATATGAAATTTTGGTAAGGTGCCAGAAATATTTTGCTGGATAATGGAGGGCAATTGAAGATAGGTGGATTTGGCACTGTGAGATTTTCTCTCATCTCACCTGATCAAGCAAAGCTGGTGCACCCTGACCCTAACATTGATCTTTCAAGTAAGTTTTGAATACTTTCAACAGAAATTTGTTTGATTTCTTCTCCTTCCTCAGTGTTTGGAAGGTTTTTCTAATCCAGTGTCCCATTTTCTAGCATTCAGATTCAGTTTAGTTACAACTGGTTGAACATATCAGATTTGTGATTGCAATAGGAAAATCCTTTTCCTGGATGAATTATACCCTCTAAAATTGGATATGACAAGTCTCATTAGCTGCCCTAAGCTTGGGTTTTAGGCCATGAACAATGATAGAATGATGTCGAGGAACTTCTTTAAATTACTTCCTATTACATCTTAAGTTCAATATATACTTTTAATTATTCATTTAGAATTCTATGTCAAAACTTGCTGGACTTAAGGGGATGGAGAGGGAACTTTTGTTCATCGTTTGGGATGTCGAGATTTTTTCCATTGCGGATACTTTACCACCATCCCATTTGATGGTCTTATACAGGTTATTACAGTTTTGAGGTGAAGGGTTTTCTTAGACAAACTTCATATTAACTTTTAGGTGAGAAAAATAAGACAAAAAAAAAAATTGAATTCCCTAAAAGTTAAATTAATTTTATGTATAGGCTAATTTCTTGAGGCTCTTTCATATATGACTTTTCTAAGTTTTTATTTTTTAACCTGTGCATAAACTAATTTTAATTTATAAAAAAATTATTTCATTTTTTCCTTTTATTATTCTTCTCTAGAAATCTTTATGGAAAAGTTTGTCCCAACAAACCCTTTTCTTCTCTAAACCTTTTTTTTACTTCTGGATTTGCTGAATTTATGGTGTGCTATGGAATGGCTGTGCTAACTGATACCTTGTGCATCTTCTCATTTACATCACAAGCATTGTGCACAATGCACCGGTAAAATTCAGAGCAGGAAGAATGAAAAAAAATGTGAATAGAATGGGTCTAACAAGATATACATGTTTATTGTGTATTCTTTATTGTTAAATAGGATATTAGACAGTCCGGCAATTTTTTGTTGTTGTAATGAAGTGTTCTTGAAGATAGTTGCAGCTACATATGAATAACTGTTTATATTTTGTTTTGTTACTTTGGTGAAAGCAAAAATTGGACAATATGGCGGGGGGTTTCTTTTAAATAGCGGTAGAGATTTCAAAAGGTGAAACTGCCATTTTGATAACAGAAATTTTCCTCATTGATAGTTCGATACATGTTTCATCTCTAAACCATGGTCCCTTTGCCCAACAAATGCAAAATATAAAAGAAAATGCATACTTTTTGAAAAAATGGAAAGAAAAAAGCATTTCAAGATATATTTGCAGATTAGAATTGCTAAAATAAAAGTATATTTCGTGGTTATTGATTTGGTTGTATTCATTGCAGGCTTGTACGTGGCACCGGAGATTTACAAAGATGAAGTATTTGATAGAAGTGTGGATGCATATTCTTTTGGTCTCATTATATATGAGGTACCTGATTTTTGCAACACATAATAATGCCAATCTGTTATGATGTTTATTATATCAGATTAATTAGTTTACAATTAATTTTCTCTTGATAAGGTTCTTGAATTGGGTGCTGAGAGGAAGGATAATGAATTTGACAACATTTTCTTGACATTTCTTCATATGTTTTATCATGTAGTTCCTTAAGATGATTGATGCACTTCTGTTTTCATGAAACAAGCTTTTCAGATTTTCTAGATTCATTTAATACTTTTGAAGTTTAGGATTGTCTATTAGTTGATCACTGTATTCAGCATATTATTTGTCTATTAGTTGAAATTCAACACTTTTTTTAATCTAATGTATCATTTATGGACCCAGATGTTAGAGGGAACGCCTCCCTTCCATCCCAAGCCCTCGGAGGAGGTAGTGAAACTACTGTGCTTAGAGGGAAAAAGACCGACAATCAAGATCAAAACAAAACATTATCCTCCGGATTTGAAAGAGTTAGTCCCTTTTAAACTTAAAAAATCAAGTCTTCATGCTTCAGTTTAATTTTAAAACGGTCTAACTATCTTAATTTATGCAGGTTGATTGAGGAATGTTGGGATCCAACTCCTGTTGTCAGGCCAACATTTTCTCAGGTCATTGTACGGTTGAACAAAATTGTTGCAACTTGCTCAAAACAAGGATGGTGGAAAGATACTTTTAAGCTTCCTTGGTATGTATTCTAGATTGATTATATATCCCTGTAAAATTTTATTTACTAGACTGATTGTACCTTGAAATGCTAAGGATCAATCCATCTGAATTTGGATTCTCTGCCTGTTTTTCTGTATTATTTGTCGGTTGTGTCTTCAAAATATACTGATAATAAATATTTATTTTGATATTTTAAAATATATTATTAAAAAGATTTCTAAAGTACAAATATCAGTGTATTTTAAATACTCAGTACAAAATCAAGACTTTCAATCAACCCTTGTGGTAGTTAGGCTTACCTCAGACCATTTTAGTTTCAATTTGATGAGTACTTATGGCTAAAAATCTAATATTATTGTTGTACTTGTCGATGAACTCTCTTTGCTGACTTCAAAACTTGGCATTACCATAATACATTTCAAATGCGTGCAGGAAATAAATAACAGGATACATGCTATGTAGCAAAGAGGAAATCAAGTTCAGGTGGCATCCTCAAAACCAATTTGTGAGCTTCGTGTTGTTGTTGTTGGTGTTGGTGTACCATTAATAGCCATTGCAATTAATAACTTTGGAATTCGAATACTAGAAACCTGAGCTTGGATTTTGAGCGTGAAAATGATTTTCCACGGTTCCACCCGGCCACTGGAGGTTCTGGAACAGCCCCTCTCTGTACAATGTACCATAAACGACATAACATTTATCAGAAATCTTCTAATAAAAATGTGTTTATATACTTATAGATAGACTACTATGTGCTTCTATTCTCATCACCATTCGGCACCCTATATGTTGTGTGCCTTGTACCACCCAAAAAAATGTTGACTTGTATGGAATCTGGCTTTTGCCCCTCAATAGTTTAATTAGATGCTCTTGAAATAAAAAGCTGAGAAGTTAATCCAGCTCAAAGTTCATGTCTTCAAATAATTGAGTGCACATTGTTTCATAACATTAACTCTTTTATGGATGAATGCAAATAGTTATCTGATGAAAACTTGAAATTTGATTATTACATATTTTACAAATAATTGTATATTTCTTTCGACATTTTAATTTATTTTAAATAATTTATCCTTTTAAGAATTAAGATAGTGTTTATGTACTTTCGTGTATAATTTTTTATAAATATTATACATGTATTCGACTAATTTGTATGATTTTATGTTACAAGAAAAATAAATTAATGGTTTAGTTCATTTTGTCCCAAAACTAACGTAAACACGTATAATTAATCATATAGGTAAGCTTAATAGTGGAAAACAACGAAAAAAATAATGAAAAATAAAGTAGGGAAGATGGAAGAATCAAACGGGGAAGATTATTTACATTCTCTTGAAAGACAAACGAGAGAAATAGAGATTAAAGCTTATGCAATTCAGGTTCAAAAAGTTACATAATGTTTCTTCTTATCTTGGTGCATTAGAACGTGTGGTTCTCTTTTGACTGTTATACTAACGATTTCTCATACACTTGCACGAAATAATTGTGTACTACACTTTTTCTATTGTAATATTCTAGTGTTAATCTAAAATTTACTACCATCATACTTATATTAAATCATAACAGATTGTAGTTGGTTAATTAATAATATGTCTAGATAAACTTTTGTAAACATATTATGAGAGTGAAAAAGAAAAAGAAAATGAAAAGTGATTGTGATAATAAGCTATTGAATGTATGGTAACAACTCTATCATTTAAGGTCTAAGAGACTAATCTAATATTGTTACGGTAAATCATTGTATCATGTATCGTATAGTTGAAGTGTCAACTCTTATCACAATTTTATTCTTAAAAACACCTTGGAATACCAGAAGAAAGAGAAATATTTAAATTATATCTAATCACGATTCTTAACTAATGTAAAACTATATTTTAAGAGTAATGAAATATATAAATATAAATATAAATAATATATACACAGTTAATTTTTTTTTCTCAATTTTTGTTGAAATTTTTTAATTTGATCATCTTATTTTTATTGGGTCCAATTAAATTAAAATGTATGTTAAAACGATTTAGTTAGGTATTTTTCGTTAGATTTGTACGTATGATATGCCACTATTTTTTTTTATATTTTTTTTTTCAGATTTTCTTAAGTCTTTTTACAAGTATTAGGTATGTGTCGTGTCATGTAATAGTGTCAGTACCACATGACAATGTTAATGACAATGTTAATGTCAGTGTCAAATGTTATAGTCTTATATTCAATATTTTTTTTATTCAATTGAGTTTTAATTTTTATTAAGAATAGAGCACAATTGTCTCTCTCCAAAATATAGTTAAATTCAATTTACTTACAAATAAAAATAAATAAATTACAAAACTTGTTCTATTATTATAAATATTATTTAATTTGTAAAATTTATTTAAGTAGACAAATTAAGTTAAAAGATGTACAATATATTAATAATTTAGTTTAAATTTAATGTAAAAAATAAGTTTTATTTGTTAGACAATAGTCAACTTGATCTTCAAATTAGACAAGATAAACTTGAAACACTTTCGTCAAAACTTTTAGAAAGTTATAACTTTGAAATAGTTATTTTTCAAATTTAAATTAAAAAATAAAACTAGTTTCAATATTTAGGTGGAACAATTTTGATGTATAAATTCTAAACAAAAATAAATTATTTTAAATAGATATAGAACTTGTACGTATGTTTAATTACTATTTTGGTCCCATTTTTTAAAGAGATAACATTGCTCAACTTTTGAAAAAATGGAACTTTATTGAGTCATACAAAGATGTAAGATTGAATTGAATAGAGTTGTCAATTTGGCTCAACCCACAAGACTTTGTCCTAACCCACATGGCTAGGGCCAAATAAGCTCATAGGGCCAAAAAGCCCCACATTAAAGAAGCCAACATGGCCAATATATTATTTTTAAAAATATATTACCAAACTTTATGTTGTCGGCTCAGGGCCAACGCGTCTAGGACGTTGGCCTCAATCATCTCGACAATTGGCCCTACCTAGCTCGACAGCCATCCCGGGTTGAGCCGTCTCTGGGCTTGGGTCTTCGGGTTGGGTCGGGCCAACCCGCTAGGATCGTCAGAGTGGGTTGACCCGTTTGGATTTTCGGGTCGGGCTGACCCATCTTAGTCGTTGGGTCTTCGGACTAGGCAGGGTCGACCTGCTAAGATCGTTAGATCGGGTCAACCCATCTGGATTGTTGGGTCGTGCTGACCCATCTTAGTCATTGGGTCGGGCTGGATCGGGTCAGCCCGTCTGTCTTGACAAGCTAGTCCATCTAGCTTGACAGGCCAGGACAAACCATCTGGGTCGTCGGGCCAGGCCGACCTGACCCGACCCGTTTGAGTCGTCGGGCCGATCCAACCCATCAAGGTCGTCTGACAAACTCATATAGGTTGTCGAGCCCGTCCAACCCATTTAGATTGTCGGGTCGGTCCAGTCCATCAAAGTTGTTAGGTCGGCCCAACCCGTTTAGGTTGTTAGGCTAGCCCGACTCGTTTGGGACTTGTGCCAGCCCTACCTATTTTTTTTGTCGGGTGGGCCCGACCCGTATGATTCGTTGGTCCGTCCCGATCGTCAAACCGACCCTGGTCATCTAGTCGAGCATGCATGTTTAAGTTATTGACCCGTACCTGTTCATTTGGGTCGTCGGCCCGAGCTGAACTGTTGGGGTCGTTGACCCGTTCAGGTCATCGGGTCAGGTGGTTCGTTTGGGTCGTTTGCCCAGGCCGACCCATTTAGGTCTAAGGCTCGACTCTTGGTCGTTGGGCTGTGCGGGCTTGTCTGCCCTGGCCGGGTCGTCTGGGTCGTTAGCACAGGCGAGCCGTTTGGATCGTTGGCTTGGACCGGACCATTTGGGTCGTCCCGCTTAGTCGTGGGCCCTACCTGTCTCGTCTCCGCCTTTTGGCTCGACTTGATCTTTTACTCTTACTCAAAGCAGTATTTTTAGGGGGGGAGCCTAACCCACCTTAGTCCCAGCCTTAACCCACTTGAGAGGGGGTTTGGAAATTATGGCTTTTTTTTCGCCCCCTCATTTGGGCCCCCTAAAAGGGGGCTTAATGAAGAGTGGGCCAGGGGCCAAATTGAAAACTCTAGAATTGATTACAATACACAACCATGTGACTTTGACACTAACAAGTTGATTAGAAATAATATTTTATAGTTTTCTTTCTTCTCTTGATTCATTTTTTATCTTCATTCTTGCTTTCTCGTGTTCTTCTATGTTTTGCCTTCTTTGTTCCAACATGAGCTTCACTCATAATGTTATTATGGTATTAGAACTCTTCAAATGAAGAGTTATATTGCGTCACTCTTCTTTCTTCTTTATCTTTAGATATTTCTTTATCCCGTGTTCTTTGTTTTCTTTATTCATGCAACAGAACAACCAACCAACCATTAACGAACATCATGACACTCACAACTAACTATCTTTATTTGCACCCCAACAAAAAGTTCGCCACGCCTCTTGTTACGCCTCTCCTGGATGGTACACATTATCACTCATGGAGCAGATCCATGGTTACCACCTTGAAATTCAATAACAAGATCGAGTTCATTCTTGGCTCCACTAAGCAACCCCAAAGATGGCCCCAATTTTTGTCTGGTATTGCTGCAACAACAATATGGTTGCATCCTGGTTGGTCCACTTTGTCTCTCTTACCATTCTTTAAAACATTTTATGGATGGGTAATGCTCGTGACATTTGGAACGATACAAAGAATCAATTTTTTCATGTTGATTCCTCGCGCAAGTTGAAGCCAATACTTTGAATCAGGGTGATCTGAGCATGTGTCCGACTACTTCACTAAGTTGAGAGTCATGTTGGATGAACTTGAAAATTTTAGACTTAATTTTTTTTGTATGTGTCAAACCAAATGTTCTTGTTAAGATTATCCCACCGTTCACAAAAAATGTTAATAATACATCCCTTGAGATAAATGTTCTATCAAGTATATCAACCACCATATCTTTTGAAAGACAGGAAAAAATGTCAAACATATTAAACTTCACTAATTTGAAATTAACAATAAGTCATTGCTCATTTGGTCTTCAAATATTACTCTCTCTTCACGTAGCCTTCATTTTTAGTAAAATTATATTAATAGTCCCTAGAGTATTACAAATTCATAAGTTTATTCACATTGATCTCTTTATTAATGTATAGGGAGTGTTTTCAAATATTTTAATACTCGAGTAACTGCGCAATTAACACGATATCTAATTTGTTGGAAATTACTTACATAACTTTATTACTTTTAAAGACTTATTCAGGTGAGAGGTTGATATCTAAGAATCAATTTCATTGTTCATTCTAAAACTAAACAATTGTAACTAATTTAATTTCCTTAAATTTGTATTGAGTTGCTTGAAAGATAGAGAAACAAAGAGTTTGGGTGTTTGGAACAAAAAGATATAGAGCTTTGGTTACAATATAATGAATAAAGTTAATTCTATATGCGGAGAAAAATGTTACAGATTTTACTTTATGTACTGTACTTGGCCAACTTAACCAAATAAATAACAATAAACAATCACCACATATATATCGGAAACAATCTAGGTACCTGGCTCGGGCCGACATAGGCCTAACCGGCCTAAACCCATAACTAAAGTCACTAAAGGAACGACCAACCTAGGACAGTACACGAACAAGGACGACATAAGCCAACTAGGAAAGTAACCGGATCAGACCATTCTAAAAGACTTAACGAAATCAAAGCCCACAACAGTCGATACTAAGGGTCTGGGCCAAGGCCTAGGCCCACCTATAGCCCAAACCATGGTCCAGCCCATGGAATAGGCAAACATAATTAATAATCAATAAATACACATGGACCCCACGAATTACAGGTACGCATTCATTACTCCATTAATCACCTGATTTGACTTTTTGAGAGCTTTGACTGACTTAAGCTTCAAGAGTCCTTTCTGCAGGTAACCCCTCCCGGGTCCAAGCCAATATATGCCAAAGGGGAAGAAGCCAACCGAGGAGATAGCGAATATGGGTAAGGCCATACTTGTGTCTAACTGATCTTATTTGTTCTCTGCAGGAACACTTTATTATTTAAAGATTTTTTTATTGACAACTAATTGTGTATAGTAATTAAACTATTTTTTGGAAATTAGTTCTTATTCGAAACTTTATACCAATTTAGTTTTTCATTTTTAGAAATGCGTGAATTTAATCATTCTTATCAAATTTCGTTAAGTTTATTTGACATTTTAAACGCATTTTATGATAATATTTGAGTCAACATTGAAACAAAAATGTGTCAAACGGTGTTAACAATTCAAATACTATCATGAAATATGCCCGCTTGAAACGTCAAATAAACTTAACAATATTTGGTTAAAAGAACTAAATTCACGCGCATTTATTAAAATGAAGAACTAAAATATTAATAGTTTTGAAAAAGAACTAATTTTAAATTTCACTAAAACTTGAGGGACAAAAACGTATTTAACCCTTTTTATTTATTATCATTATTACTATTATCGTAAAAAGTTATTAGAATAAATCTAAACCCTAAACCAACACACAAGAAATATTTGACCTGAGTAACTTGAATAAGAAGTCAAGAAGCAAGAATCGAAAGGGTAGAAAACGAAAAAGATGTAAGTAAGAAGGGTAAAAGTGGAAACAGAACTCACGAAAAAAAACACCTTAAACCTCTCTTCTCTACTTTTCTAACACCCTAACTCTCACAACTCTTTCTTTCTTTATTCTTCTTTCTATTCGCTCTCCGTCCTCTTCGCCCGTATAAGTAAGCTAAATTACGCTCTCGTTTTTTTCTACCATTAACCGAATTCCTAGTAGCCATGCAATAAACAAAAAAGGAAGATCTAAGGAATTCGAAGTCAGTTATATTTGTAATAGAACAAGATATTCATTCATTTGATCGTTTCTTCGATCTTTGTTTCTCATCTCCTACTGTGGCTTTTCGAAACTCAGTTCGAGAATGGCGACGCGAGCGATTCTCAGAAGGAGGAAGACATTCATCCATTCATACGTGAATGGCGGTTCGACTTCGTCTGTTCGTTCTCTGGAACGTGCTATAGCTACGACAACTCCTCGGATTCCTTGTAAGCACGGAACGACGCCGTATAGAGACTTGTGCGATCGATTTGGATTAGGGAAATTCGGGAGTGCGGTTCCGCGTGGGAGTTTTTCGGGATTCAATGAGCCTATCGGTGTGCGGTGGTTGACGCAGTCGGCGGCGGCGAAGAAAAATGAACAGGAGGAGAATGATGACGCAGTGGCGAAGTTGCGGAAAGAAGCGTCTCCTGAGGAGTGTGATCAGGCTGTTGAAGGCTTGACCACTGCTAAGGCCAAAGCCATGGCAAAACGGTCGCAAGAGTCGCCGAAGGAAGTGCAAAGCGTGTTGCGGAAAGTGTGGACTGCTCTTTTGGGAATAGGTCCTGCGTTGCGAGCCGTGGCATCTATGAGTAGGTCCGCAGTTATCGTTCCTTACACGAATTTGGATTTACTGTTGAGGATTTCATTTTATTTGAAGTTTTAGGTAGGAGTTGCGGTTGTGTTTCGAGTATGGAAATTGCAGCTGAGGTTTTGAAATTATTTTATTGTGGCGCCGATTACTGATGCGGATTGAAATTTCAAACAGTGATATGTTTGTTTGTTAATGGTGGTAATTTGACGTTTAGGTTTGCTAATGCCTTTGATTTTAAGTTGAAGGTATGGTTGTGTTTAGAGTAAAGGAATTGCTGTTGAGAGTTTTGAAATTCTAGAGTTGTGCTGTGATTTTGTTGCAGAAGGAAATGTGAAACAGTGAAATGTTTGTTCGTTAATTAGTGGCGAGTTGGTGTTTTGGTTTTGCTTTTGCTAATTGTTGCATTTACTTTTAAGAATTACATTTGGCAAATTGAGCTTATGGTTGTGTTTTTAGTGAACAGTTTTTAGCTAAGGCTTCTGAATTAGTTAGATTGAAATTTGAAATAGTGAATTGTTTATTCTTTAATGGTTGGTGATTTGGCGTTTCGGTTTGCTGATTGTTGTTGCTACAGAGAGGACTGGGCAAAAAAACTGGTTCACTGGAAAACGGAATTTGTGTCCACGTTGCAGCATTATTGGTTGGGTTCTAAGCTGCTCTGGGCGGATGTGAGGATCAGTTCCAGGTTGTTGTTAAAGCTGGCAGGTGGGAAGAGTCTCTCTAGAAGGGAGCGGCAGCAACTGACACGGACTACTGCCGATATCTTTAGGCTAGTTCCTTTTGCAGTTTTCATTATCGTTCCCTTTATGGAATTCCTCCTGCCCGTGTTTCTAAAGTTATTCCCTAACATGTTGCCTTCAACATTTCAAGACAAGATGAAAGAACAGGTAATAAATTATCAATGATTTTTAGGCTGTGTTCTTTTAGTCGGTCTTTTTATTTTATTTTAAAAGGCTATCAAATTAGAGAGAATATTTTTTACAAATAAAAAAAAAACTGTGTTCCCTCTTCCAAAACCAAACTTCCAAAACGCCTTAAAAATCAGCATATCTAATTACAAATTATATAAGAGCTAATGCTAGTACATGTTCTATTTTTTCTGGCGGCTGCTGGTAACAAATGCTGATGATCCTGATTAGAAACCATTTTTCTGTTCTATATTTAGTGTGTGTGCATTTAATTTCCTAATTCAGTTAGCATGAATATGTGGATTTGATTGCCCACCATAGGTTGTTTGTGTGACTCAGTTGCTTAATGTGTAGGAAGCATTGAAAAGGAGACTCAAAGCAAGAATAGAGTATGCAAAGTTCCTTCAGGATACAGTCAAAGAAATGGCAAAAGAAGTTCAGAACTCCCGAAGTGGAGAACTAAAGAAAACAGCTGAAGATCTTGATGAATTTTTAAACATGGTTAAGAATTTAGTTCAAGCAATTGTTTATGTATCTTTCTTTCTGAACTTTTTCCTTGGTTAGTCATTTGTACCCTTCATTTCCTCTCCGCAGATTAGAAGAGGTGCAACTGTCTCTAATGAGGAAATTTTGGGCTTTGCTAAGTTGTTTAACGATGAACTTACTCTAGATAATATAAGCAGGTTGGTCTCTTAGCCCTGTTTGACTTCAATATGCTGTTTTTCTCAGTTATGAGGTGGTATCATGACTTCTATCGTCTCTTTACTGCTGCTTGCAGGCCACGATTAGTCAATATGTGCAAGTACATGGGAATCAGCCCTTTTGGCACTGATGCATACTTGCGCTATATGCTAAGAAAACATTTACGAAGGTAAGATGCATTTTATCATGTAAGTTTAGTGTTTGACCCTATTAATTGCAACTTGGGGTTTTATCTTGTAATGTATTTTGTGAAATTAAAAAAAAAATAACGAAAAAGGTATCTTGTTATTAGAAAAGATTACCTTCCCTTATTATCATTAGGGCACAAAATAAGTTAACAAATAATCTTATGCTTATTAATTATTTAAATATATGTACAAAAAGCCTGAATAGAATAAAAATATTCCTGTATGTTGTGGCTACAGAGAAGACCACATCCAAAGCCTTATCTTGAATGACAGTTTGGTTTCAAATCAAATAATGTCATTGGGATCAATCAAAGATCAAATTTATCATCAATCCATTGATGCAACCTTTGGTAGTCAACTGGGTTAGACCTATTTTTGCATTGGAGTTTATTGTTCAGTTAACATTTGAAAACTGGTATCGTCATGCATGATTAATCATTTAAACTAATAAAAGATTTGTTTCTTTCAATTTATTTAAGATTAAATTGTTCAGAGAGGAAATTTATATAAAAAAGAAAAAATGTAGAGGAAGAACTATTTCCTTTTCTCATTGTTTTGGTTGGACCGCTTTACAAGCCATCGATTAAAAGCTTTTGATCTGCAAGGAAATGGATTTGAGACCTCAGGCTTGAGCTCAACAGAACTACTGCTATGGCCCTAAAATATTTGGTACAAATCTTTGTTTGAATGTAGTTAATATAATATAACACTTCAAACTGCTATTATCTGCTCCTGCATTCATTTTCTGGTTTTATAACTATAATAGTTTAATGAGCATCATCAGTGACAAGACAACAACCAAGAAAAATAGTTTTCTTTTTCACCTTTTAATGTTCTATACTTAAATTTACCATTTAACTCGACATACCTCTTAAGTGTCTTACTTGCTACATTCCCCGTTTTATTAGGATTAAGGAAGATGATAAATTGATTCAAGCAGAAGGTGTGAATTCTCTTTCAGAAGCTGAACTTCGTGAAGATTGTAGAGAGCGAGGCATGCTTGGGTTGTTTTCTGTTGAAGAAATGCGCCAACAGGTTGTATTGGGCACAATTCATGAATATTTGTTCTGTTTGAGTACTGGATCTTGATGAAGATATTGAAATGTCAGTTTTCTTGAATATCAAATGTTACTTTGGTGTTTCTATTCTAAAATTTGCTAGCCTGCCTTTACAGCTTCGAGATTGGCTTGATTTATCTCTGAATCACTCTGTGCCATCATCCCTTTTGATACTTTCAAGGTAATCTTCCAATGAGCGGGTCAAATAATAAGTTAAAGAATAAAGCTATTTGATATGCATTTTGAAATCTCACTTGACATCATTTATAGGTCATTTACTGTGTCTGGGAAATTGAAACCAGAAGAAGCTGTACAGGCTACACTTTCTTCTCTTCCCGACGAGGTTGTGGATACTATACAGGTTACATCTTTACCCTCTGAAGATTCTGTCTCAGAGAGGAGGAGGAAACTGGAGTTCCTTGAAATGCAAGAAGAACTTATTAAGGTAAAAGATGGAAATGCATTGCTCTTGATACTTGTCCTGTTTGAAGTTATCTTTGTTGCATTAGGATGATATAGTCGAAATTATTCTGCTTATAGTGTTTGCTATTTTCTCTGGTTCATATGAGAAGAATGAAGAATCTACTGGAAAGTATCAGTGACCAAAAAAGAATCATTTCAGTATTTTTTTTTTTGGCAGACTTCATTTTTAGTCTGATTAGTCAGTTTAATAAATAAAGTATTGGGTGTTTCCAAAAGTACTGATAAACTGGAAAGCACTTCATTTTTATTGGCAGACTTCGTTTTCTAGGTTTAAATAACTACTGATGAAAATTAAGTAACTTTCGTTTGATCAACGATTCCATGTTTCCAAAAGTACAATACTTAACAGTATTACAAATAAAATGCAGGAGGAGGAGGAGGACAGACAAGAGGAGGTGCAAGCAAGGATGGAGAGTAGTTCTAGTCAAGTTGATAAGGCCCTGAATGAGATGAATATTTCCACAGCAAAAGAGGCTCACCAACTTGCTAGAGACAGAGCAGTGGAAAACAAAGAGCAACTGTGTGAAATTAGTCGTGCATTAGCAGTTTTAGCTTCTGCATCGGTGAGAATTTGATGTCTAAAACATTTTCCTCCAATTTGGTGAATTGCTTTTTGAATCTGCACAATGTATACTAATTAACATACTGCCATATTAATTAACATGTAAGCAGTTTAATGTGTGCTTATGTCTTTTGGCAGTCTGTAAGTACAGAGCGGGAAGATTTTCTTAGGCTGGTTAATAAAGAGGTATATTTGAACTTTCAGAATTTGTCATTTTCTTTACATCTTCTGTAGATTGCTTTAAATATATTTTTTGGGTATGCTAAAGTTTTGATGGACTACGTAACATCATTTGAAATTTGTTGTCAATGCAAGCACATTAGCAGATGTTTCCACTTTTTTAAGCTCCATGTCTCTTCCTTTTTGTCTAAAACAAAAAAGATGAAGAGCTAATATCCATCAATGAAGATACATAAAAGAATAGTATGTGTCTGTATATGAATAACTCTCCATAAGATGAGTTTTTCACTAAAATCTTACTTTTAATTGAAAGTCTGTATCATTCTTTTAAAATTTTATATTTGTCTAAGAACATTTTAGACTCCATCAAAACATTAAATTTATATGTAATATGATTTGCAAATAAGTAAAACATTAACCTCTATAACATTTTCTTAAAATTTGGATTGGCTTGAAAGGTATGCAGAATAATTGGTGATATTTCAAGTACTAATTTTTTTTTTTTTCTTTCAAGAAGTTATTGTGTTATGCAATTGTGTATTGTTAATCAATATTTTTTTGGTTTTAGTGGCAAACCAAAGACAAAGAACAACACAAGAAATGTATCTTAAAATTTTTATTACGTAGAAGCATACAGCAATATTACCTATAAACAATTTCATTGATTTGATATTATACATTAATACTACTTCTATCAAATGTTTCTCTCTCTCTCTAATCAATGTAATCAAACAATCATCCTACAAATAATTCATCTCTGACATTGTCAAAAGGTAGCATATTTAACAATAGTGATAGTGAGGGTGAATTATATGGCCTTATGTGCATTGCGTTTGTCTTTGTATGACAATTGTAACACTGTAAATTGATCGCCACTCTGTGTATGACTGTACGCATATATTTAATCCATTACCCATCCATTTACTGGTTTGTGTGTGTCCAGATAGAACTCTATAATAGCATGGTAAAGAAGGAGGGTTCAGATGGTCAAAAAGCTGCCTTTAAGGCATATAAAGCTGCCCGAGAGGAACATGACGATACTGCTGAGTCTGGTGAAGGGGATAAAGTGTCATCAGCGCTCATTAACAGAGTAAGACCGGCATCATTTATCTATTATTATGAAATACTAGAAACTAATTTTAGACTTCTTTCATCTGTAAATATTTAAAATTTGTCAGGTTGATGCCATGCTTCAAAATCTCGAGAAGGAAATAGATGACGTGGATGCAAAAATTGGTGATCGTTGGAGGCTGCTAGACAGGTATGCACTTGCTTCAACATTGTTATTTGGGAATTGGGTGGGGGTGGTGGTGGTGGCGACGGGGAGGTTCTCCAAAGTAGAAGTCTATGATCTGGTTTAGGGAGGGAGAGTTATTCTATAGTTTAGGCAAAGTGGCCTGGCTGAGATGGTTCCTATGATATAGCAGTCCCTAAAGGGACCTGGTGCCTTTTTTAGCTAAGGCTCTTCGACTTTGTGTTTATATTGGTCATGCTTTGTCCTAATCGTTCATATTCTGATAACGTGAAATATGTGGTTTCATACTCTATTTGCATAAATTTAGTTTAGTGGAAGTTGAACTGCGAATTTGTGATTGTTACTGCATTCTTAAATATACACTGCTTCAAGTTTACTGAACAGTAATAGTTTGACCTGGTTGCTTTGAGGCTGGTAGCGCACTCTCTAACACACTACTATTGTTTGTTTGTTTTTTTTTTGAAATGATAAAATCATGAGTAGATCTCATTAAATAAAAACTGAGACTGGCAAGTCTTTGTAGTTTCCAATAAATTTCAACAAATAATTAAAATAATCTGTTCAAAAGAGTGTGGTACTAGCATCTTTCTCGTTGCCATTGTCATGGAATGTTCTCTTTTTGTATTTGGATTCTTACTAAAGGAGATAGACTGATGGACTATAATCTGCTTTATAATCTATGAAGGATTTGTGTTATATTACAATTTAATTTATGTTGTACTCCTAGAGAAAGATGTGAATACATTTTCATGCTCTTCTAGTTGATGATGATTATAAGTTGCTTGCATTTGAGTGGCAGAGGTATATTGTCTGAACAAATTTTCCATGTTGAAAGCTTAACGATCAACCTCAAATGGGAAGAATACATTTTCACTTTTGTTATAAAAGTTAAATCATGTTTGGGATGACAGCGTGTGATTTTTATTTCACAAGATAAATTTGATCGGTCATGTCCATGAGGATTTCTTATTTGCTTCCTATGCAAATATGTTTGTAATAACTTCTGTGCATATATTAAGAGTTGTTTTGGGCCTTTTTACAGAGATTATGATGGGAAAGTAACTGCTGAGGAGGTAGCCTCTGCTGCAATGTACTTAAAGGATACATTGGGCAAGGAGGGTATCCAAGAACTTGTCAGCAATCTTTCCAAAGATAGAGGTCTGTCATTTCTATATTGATTATTATTTTTCTTCATTTCCTTTGGGGTCTTCTGTGTTTCTGAGCAAGTTGGACTAAGAAATTCTTCTGTCTTGAAATGACGAGACTATAATGTATTCAGTTACTATTTATCAAACTTCCTCTTTATTTATTATGAAAATCAGTTCATGAATACTGTAATTACTGATATAGTTTTTCGTGGCTACAGATGGGAAAATACTTGTTGAGGACATTGTTAAGTTGGGCAGTTGGAAGGAAGATGGTAATGTACCTGAAGATGGGAGCAGGGAGAGTGTATGATCCAGATGCATCTTATTTGAACATGCCACAAAGAATGTAGCGCAAATAGACTCTAGGCCACTCAAAAGTTTTTCAACCATTGATTTTGTATTGATGTTAGGAGTTCAATTGTAGCGGTCAGATTAAAAGGAATTGTGTGCAAGCTCTGTAAATTTATGCCAGCTGAGCACATATACTTTGGTTTATACATGATGCGATACTTAGGCTTTCTTGGCTAGCTAAAATTATATTACTTCCGTGAAATATAAGCGGAACATAATTATATTTTCATAAATTTTTAGTTGCCTTAAGCACGCATAACTGTACTTAAACTGAATCCTGTAGTATGTAGAAAGAAATAAAACTCATTTGATATAACAAAATCTTATTCTTTTAGGTAAGCTTCATTCATGAACTGCTGATTCAACTTTGTTAAAATCCAAATCTATAGAAATATATCTTTTGACAACTTTTCTCAATGTCTTGTCTCTTTTGACAATATTCAGTTCACTTCTTTCACTAGTGCTTTAGATACAAATTGTTTCTACGTTGCTTTCTAAGCATCACGCTTGTATATTGTGCAATTGATTTCTATCCTTTAAAATGACATTCTCTAATCATAAATTTCAATGCCTTGTCTTTTTCTCCTAAAATTGCAATATGTATGCTTACGCAAGTAAAAATTCTATTTTCAAATTTTGTCTTCAAGGTGAGTTTGAAGTTAATTCCCTCGCTTTCATTCTTTAGTTAAATGTATTTCACCGCATGCAATCTGTCTTTAATTAAAAATATATCATCTATAAAAGACATGCAACTTTTACATAAAAATCCAAAACTAGACTTAAACAAGCACATTCACAAGTATAGTTATTTTACCATAAGACAGGTTGGATATTAAAAAAAATCTTTATTAACAATCAATTTTAATATTAATTTATAAAATAAAAAAATCTTAATTATTGAAATAATTATTATTATAAATAAAAATTTATAATTAATTTTTAAATTAATTTCTAAAATTTAGCTGTCAAAGTTTTAATTATAAAAAAAATTAGTCACTAAAATTGATTTTCTACGTATAGATTTATAGATTAATATGTATATATACACATATTTAATAATATTACTTGTACATTTGTAATATTCTAACATACGTGCATTTATATGGTTTTATTAAGATATCATTAGTTATATTGTTATATATTTAGTTATTTACTAATGTAGCGATACGTATTCATTTACGTTTATATTATTTTCTTTTTAGAGTATATATATAATAAATATTATTAATAAAAATATATAAGTTAAATTACTCTTTTGGTCATTATATTTGTTAGTAGTGTTAAATTGGTTCTCCTGTTTTTTTTTTTTTTGTTAATTTGGTCATTGCCATCAATTTTGACCAAACGGCAACGCTATGTGTCAATTTGTAATTTTTTGGATTTTTTTTACACATGTCACTTCACAGTTGTATTGATTAAATTTGGTTCCTATATTTGTTTTTAGTTTCAATTTAGTCCCATTTTTTGTAAAAATGAAGCAATAATGTCTCTCCTTAAATTGAGACTCAATCTACTTTTTGTATAAATCTTACAATGATATTCTTACTAAAATTGACATTTTTATTAAATATTTATATAAATGTTTTTAAACAACATGTTCGGTTTTAGTTTTATTATTAAACAAAGTTAAACCCCAAACATAATCTCAATAATTAGCCATTTTGCTATCATATATAAAGGCATCAAGTGTACCATATTATACAAATTTAAGTGAACATTAAAAATCAAATAACTTGTCACACATAAGTTTACACTAACACAAAAAAAGCTTTTAACATCACCTCTTTAACGTATGCTCAAAAGAACACCAAGATAAAAAATGACCGGTGGCATTTTTGTAAATAAACGGACAATTTTAACGTCTGCCCCTGCGAACCCCGACGTCAAATTACATCGGCCCTTTCCCTTACCGACGTCAAGTTGTTTTCTAAAACCAGCGCAAACCCAACGCCTCCCCACTCTTGCTTTGTGCGTTATCTCCTCTGTGCCGGTGACGACGAGAACGTCAATTGCAGGTGAGTTTGTTTGTTTTCTGCCACTGAAAGTTGTTGGGTTTTGATTTGTTGAATGATTTAGGAGTTTTGAACCGAATATTTATCGTTTTCGTCCCCATTTTGCAGTGTTACACTTCATAACCGTGGTGTTCTTCTTTCCCGTTTGGCCTCGCGCCTTCTCCCCTCTACGCCGGCGACGATGAGAACGTCCATTGCAGGTGAGTTTGTTGGTTTTCCACCACTGAAAGTTGTTGGGTTTTGATTTGTGGATTTATTTAAGAATTTTGAGCCCAATATTTATCGTTTTCATCCCCATTTGGTAGTCATAATTAGGAACTAAATTTCAAGTTCGAACAAAACCAAATTAAAATTTTGTATAGAATTTGAAGTTAATCTAAAAATATGTAAAAATATTTAATAAAAATGTTAATTTTAATAAGAATATCACCATAAGATTTATACACAATGTAAATTGAGTCTCAATTTAAGGAGAGACATTATTGCTCAATTTTTATAAAAATTGGGACTAAATTGAAACTAAAGTCAAATATAACAACCAAGTTGAATCATTTTGACATGTGACATAATTGTGAAGTGACATGTGTAAAAAAATCAAAAAAATATATATTAAAAAAATAAAAATAAATAAATAAACCATAAATTGACATGTGACATTGACTTTAACATCATTTGGTCAAATTATCGGCAATGACCAAATTAAATTATTTTTAAAAAAATAAAGACCAAATTGAAACAAAAGAAATTGGAGAACTAATTTGATACTACTTGACAAACAAAATGACTAAAAGAGTAATTTAACCAAATATAATATATAT
>Ga0099823_1001017_pt1 | contig 21710 bp, 16 predicted proteins | sample CowpearedBW_FD_76831 | JGI IMG/M metagenome (GOLD analysis project Ga0099823, IMG submission 76831) | Root nodule microbial communities of legume samples collected from California, USA - Cow pea red BW | ecosystem: Host-associated > Plants > Roots > Nodule | place: USA: California | collected...
AAAAAAAAAAAACAAAATAACAATAATAAAATGCAGTAGGAAATAGAAAATAAGTGAAAGTGAATAGGGTTTGATGTGAAAGTTTTTAGGCTGTGGCATGAGGAGCTAAGAGACACTTGCAATCAGAAAAGAGCAGAGAAGAAGAAGAAGTGCATCGGTTTCAATTTCTGATCCATTGTCTTCCTAGGGTTCGGCTCCGCTTCTTCTGGCCATTACCATTTCAGCTTCCCACAATTTTACAATTCCAAACAATAAGGTTTTCCATTGCTACTCACTTCTCATCTCACTCTCAATCTAGGTTTTCTCACATCTCTTTTTCTTCTTCTTTTATCAACCATGTTTCTTTGCCACTTCTCAGATTGCTGAGCGAGATTTCACTCTATTCAAACTGCGGAAACATGGCGAATTTAGCTTTGACTGGCATACTCGAAAAGGTATGCATATACATGTTATGATGTTCATGTATTGATGCATTATAGCTGTTTATGTTGAATGCTGACCGATTTCTTGGCGCAGATGACTGGCAAGGACAAAGATTACAGATACATGGCCACATCTGATTTGCTGAACGAGTTGAGCAAAGCGACGTTTAAGGCCGATGCTGATCTGGAGGTAAAATTGACAAACATCATCATACAACAGCTTGATGATGCAGCTGGAGATGTTTCTGGACTTGCTGTCAAATGGTACGCATTTCCTCTTTGCTCACTCTTTTACTTCCCCTCATATGTAATGTATGCACAACATTTCAAATATTTGTATTCTTTTGTTTTTCATGGTTAAGTTGAGCGGGACATTCATTGCTCTAGAGTTTAAAAGGATAATCATGGATATTTTAATGACAAGTTTTTAAAGGTTTTGAAAGTTCAGTACCAGAACTGTTGCTCGTGCAATATAGGGCACATTGAAATTACATCACATAATTTAACAAGTCATAGCGTTTGTTATTGCTGCTAATGATTTGTATGTATGTGTTTGTTTTATGTTCTAGTGCATTCAGTTTGGCACATGAAGATAACAAATGATAAAGCATTAGTGTTGCTATAGTTTATTTATTAGTTCAAATTTGTTTGAAATTGCAGTCTTGCTCCGTTAGTGAGGAAGGTGAGTGAGGTAAGGGTGGTGGAAATGACCAGTAAATTATGTGACAAATTGCTAAATGGGAAGGATCAGCATCGTGACATTGCTAGCATAGCTTTGAAGACAGTTGTTGCTGAAGTTTCTACTCAGTCTCTTGCACAATCTATTCTCCAAACCCTCACGCCACAATTGATAAAAGGAATCACTGGTCCTGTAAGTTCGTAGTTTTGCTTAAAAGCTGTAATTGTATTGTGGGTGCTGTATATAGCCAATCATTGACTATCCGCACTTTTAGTTAACAAAAGGAGTCTAGCAAAAGTAAAATGCAGTATTGGCACTTATAATCCATTTCCACATCATCTAAAATTATCTGTATAGTGGCTCAATCAAAAGGTCCTGTAGGTTTGCTTGGTCTCTATGCAAGGCTGAGTGCATCGGGCTGTGGTTTTGTCATAGGCTGATGCCACCATTAAACTTCATTGTGCATATATGCAGATTACTTAATCTGTGTTCCATGGTTTCTCATCTGTTATGTACCTGTTCAAGATGACGAGAATTATATAAAAATTTCAATGTCTTTCATTTTTAATCTACATATTTATTGTTATACTACCCTTGTATATCACTATCCATAAATCTGCCATCTTGAAAGCATGAGTTATTAGGTGAAATTATCCATCCCACTCTATCATGCAAGATGGATTGTATGAGGTTTAACTGTGGGCAACGCACTGGCCCACGTATTTAACTTTGAGATTCATCTTCTATAGATGAATAGGAGTGATAGGGATTGAGCTCTAGACAACTGGGTCATAAAGCACTGAAACTGTGTTATGAACCAACTATTCAAACCAGCTATTCAAAGAGAAGTTTGAATGGTTTTATGTCTACATTGTCCAAGACTTCATTGACTTGTGAGACAAAGGGGATTAGATTTATTTTTAGCATTGATTTTAGCCTTGAGGTTTGGTTTGGGTCTACTCACGCTCACTGGCCCAGGAGTGATTATTTATGAAGTTGTTTAGTTTGGTCCTCCTCCTCCTGTACTTAATTATTAATCACGAACTGCTTATTTAGTGTTTTTCTAAGTGACATCGTGTTGTAATATACTCCTCATCTACAGGGAATGGGCTCTGAGATTAAATGTGAATCTCTAGATATTTTATGTGATGTGCTTCATAAATTTGGAAATCTAATGGCAGCAGACCACGAACTTTTATTAAGTTCCTTGCTTTCTCAGTTAAGTTCTAATCAAGCTAGTGTGCGCAAGAAGACCGTGGCATGCATTGGTAAGATGAATTTAAACTTTCTGTATTTGATTTTCATAGAAAGATTTGTTTATTACTTATTATTGGAGAGTTAATGTTACTTTTTGCGTTTTGAGTGTTGTCAAGTTTCCTTTTTCACCTTGTTGAATTCCATTAATGAATTTGTTTAGAGAAAAATTGTACTCAAGTTGTGCCATCTGTGGCTTTTCCATATTCTGATTTGGAACCTTTTGAATTTTGAAAATTCACTTAGATTTTCATTATAACTGGAATGTGGGGTAAATCTGACTTTGAACTTTATTTGATAAACATGGTTGACTCAGACTAAATTGGTAATCCTTAATGTATTCTATTATATTGAATACTATCTTTAAATTCAATGTTTGCTTGCATGTTGGAACTTATCTCAAATAAGGAATATTGTCATATTATTGATGTCTTTTATTTTTAAAGTCTGTTATTTAGCTATGAGCAAATAATTAGAAACACTAACTAGTACATGAAAAGACTGATGATGGCCTCCAGACAAATTTACAAAGTTCGGGATTTAAATAGATTAAGCAAGTTCATGTTTATTTTGTTTGTGATGGAACTTAAATTAATTGAACCCAATACATGTAATTACTAATTTCAAAATGAAAATACCTTGAAGCAAGCTGTTTGTAAGCCTAAAATGGTCTCAAATTTAATTTGCTTGAAGATGTTGTCAATGAAAGCAAAACTGTATTCATCTCGTTAAACTTTTCATTTTGTCAGCATCTCTCTCTTCAAGCTTGTCAGATGATTTGCTGGCAAAGGCAACAGTTGAAGTTGTTTCTAACTTAAAAAATAAAGTTGCCAAGTCTGAAATGATCCGTACAAATATACAGATGATTGGTGCTTTGAGGTTAGTATTCTCATTAATCCATTCCTTGTGCTTTGTTTTATTTTTATAGAGAATATTGAGAAAGAATCTTTTTCTTGTTATCAACAAGTTTGAACTAATTTTCAGTCGGGCTGTTGGCTATCGATTTGGGCCCCATCTTGGAGACACTGTTCCAGTGCTAATCAATTATTGTACTAATGCCTCGGAAAATGATGAAGAGCTTCGTGAGTACAGCTTGCAGGTGCCATGTTTTTTTATTATCAGTAACCTTAGTACTCTGAAGTATGTTATTCTGTCATCTGAATGATGTTAAAATTTTGTTAAGGCACTGGAAAGCTTTCTTCTAAGGTGTCCAAGGGATATTTCTGTTTACTGTGATGAAATTCTTCATCTGACACTGGAATATTTAAGTTATGATCCAAACTTCACTGACAACATGGAGGAGGATACTGACGATGAAGGTCTTGAAGAGGAGGAGGATGAGTATGTTTTTTTTTTGGTTCATTTAGCTGCAGTATGTTTTTAATGTTTGCATGACATTCATCTTTTTAATCATCCCAAACATGCTACCTTTTGCAGTGAGAGTGCAAATGAATATACAGATGATGAAGATGTCAGCTGGAAAGTTCGCCGAGCAGCAGCTAAATGCTTAGCAGCATTGATTGTTTCTCGTCCTGAAATTTTGTCAAAGCTGTATGATGAGGTAGCTATGCTATGTGTGCCTAATTTTAGTAATTGCGTTTATACTCAACTCAATTTCTCAAAACTTGTTTGTAAGGTGAAGTTTGTCATATGCTATAATTTGGTACCATCTCTAGTTGATGTAAGCTTTTTAACATACCTCCTCACATTGATGAATGAACATCTCGAGTTGTGGGCAATCTAGCGGGAGCCCTTTAGGGAATGGCATAAAACCCCCAATGAACTTTACTAGAATAGGTTCTGAATAACTTTGATACCATCCTTATAAGTAGGTTTATGCCTAACTTACCTCACAAAGCTTGTTTGTAAGGTGAGTTTTGTAGTCCACTTATATAATATAATTTGGCTTAATATTTAGTCAATGTGGGATTTCCTACAAAAATATTGCTGTTCTTATATCATTTTATCTATCTCTTGGTATTAGATAAACATTAGAGTTACTAGGTCCGTAGTTTGATTAGATATTTTTAATAGTCTTATGTCCTAATAAGTTTTTTATTCTCTAGAAAACCCGACTGTGTTTGCTTGTATAGCTGTTTGCTCCTTCATAATATTTAGTTGCATGACTATCTAACTTTGAAATTTTTATCCATTGTTTAGGCTTGTCCAAAACTAATTGACAGATTCAAAGAAAGGGAAGAAAATGTCAAGGTAGGCCCAAGTAGAGATATTAATTGTCGTCTTTACTGCACAAGGTTGCTTTTTAACATGAATATGTTGCAGATGGATGTATTTAATACTTTCATTGAGCTCTTGCGCCAAACTGGAAACGTCACAAAAGGGCAGCTTGATGCAAATGAAATGAGGCAAGTGGCTCATCCTTTTCCTAGTGTAAAATCTCTTTATTTCTTTTGATGAATGTCTTTACTGCTTGTTAATAATTTATAATTAAATTGATTGTGAACTTCTAGACATATTAACTGAAGATGCACACTCAGTAATATTACTATATGTAAATCTTAGATGAATATTTTAAACGACCGAGTAGTAGGCTCCTTAAGATTTGTTATCTTGTAGAAACTCGGTTATGATAGGTACCTATATATTTATTGCTCCTTATATGGAGGTGTCAACTAAATAAATCTGTATCCGAATATTGTTCTTTAGTGCTGGTGTATGAGAAAATTAATTTTTAATATTATCTTATCAGTGTAACTATAACGACTGCTTTTAGAAGCTCATAAATATACGTCCAAATTTTACAATGCCACGTTTGGTTTAATGACTTTCATCTGTTTTTCAAGAGCAATATGAATGAACATCCACAATGGTTATTACTTCAGCTTTTCCTGTCGACAAGCCTTGGTTTTACTATATGTCATAAAATATAGCAATTATTGACTGTCTTAGGGCTGATATGTAATGCAGTCCTCGATGGTTGTTGAAGCAAGAAGTCTCAAAGATTGTCAAATCTATAAATAGGCAGTTGCGTGAGAAATCTATCAAGACAAAGGTAGTAGTCATCAAAAGTTGGTAATTGAATTTTTTATTTTATTTTATTTTTTTTAAATTATCACCGAATCTTAAGCATCAATGTCTATGCAGGTTGGAGCCTTTTCTGTTTTGAAAGAACTTGTGGTTGTATTGCCGAACTGTCTTGCAGACCACATTGGGTCTCTCATTCCAGGAATTGAAAAAGCATTAAATGTAAGCAATATTCGTTTCAATTATAATTTATCATAAACTCAGCTTGTTTTCCAGTACTGATTGCTTGTCTTTTCTTTTAATCGTCAGGACAAATCTTCTACCTCGAATTTAAAGATTGAGGCTCTAACATTTACAAGATTGGTGTTATCTTCACATTCTCCTGATGTTTTTCACCCTTACATCAAGGTAAACAGTATTACTTGTTTAATTTAATCTTTGAATTGGTGTTTGTGAAGCTTTATGACTTGTGTTATAGCAACAATTCAGGTACAGTAATGGGTGAGCTTTATCATGTGAAAACATAAATATATCTGCTGTTAGCATTTCTAAAGAAACTAGATCAACTGAGAGAGAAAAACTGAATCTGTAATTTGTTATGGATTTTCTCTCGTTGAAGAAATGAGTACAACAGTATCCATGTTCAAAGTATCTGGACACTAATTGTCTTAATCTAGCTAACAGAGGAGAGATAGAATACAGCAGGTTTACAGTAAGAGACTGTTCCCATGGGTACGCTAGGCTATATTCTCTAACATAACCCCCTAAGCCGAAGGAGACTCTCCTGAAATCACTTTCAGCTTGTTCCTCAAGAACCAGAAGGGTGTAGGAGAAAGAGCTTGGTGAAGAATCAACACATCGTTTGTTGATCAGAAGGGAAATGCAGAACTTTCAAAGTGTTGTCTACAATTTTCTCGGGAAAAGACACCAAGCTCTACATGCTTCGCTTGAGCATGAAGAATTGGATTATGAGAGAGAGAGCAACTCTGCTACAGTTGTCACACTAGATATTAGGTGCTGAAATTGGCATTTTTAACACCTTGTTTAGTTTATGATTTGTGGGTTGGACTGTTTGTCACACAGCGCATCATAATTTAGATTGGAAAAACACTAGAATTGATGCTTGAAAAAAGTGGATTATTTTGTGATTTTCCAATCTGTGATGTGTCTATAGCCTTAATGATTGTGTTGAATTCAGAGAAGACCTCACAAAATATGCTCCCTTGAAATTATTATTACTCATTCTAGTGTTTCCCTCATCTTGTCCGGATATTTAATTTTCTCTTCGTATTCCACTTATTGAGTATGTTGATCTTTTGAAAGTAGCTACTACCTTTGGACTCAATTATAAGCAAAATTAACTACTTTCACATTGATTACGAATAGTGGTTAAGTTTGTTTAATATTCTTGTTTCCATAGAATAAAGAGGTACTTCACTTAAATTACCCTTAATTATATTTGTTGAGAATGTGCTTAGGTTTAAAGATAAGGGTATTTCTGAAAGAGTAGCATTAAATAAGGTTTCATGGAATTGAAATATGTTTTATATTTTAGTCCACCTGACAACCCTTTTTTGCTTATATTTTAGTCTAGAGGGAGTGTATTATATGAGGTTTTTGTTCCATGGTTTCTTTGACATAGTGTCATTCCTAGTTAACTGAGTTATGTAAAATTCAATCTCTTTGCCATTCCAGTGTTTTATGGTTCTGTTTAGTGCCAGACCAGACCAACACACACAATAGGCAGTTATAAAGATCTTGTTCTACACCATCTTTTATACACAGTATTGGGGCTTCATGAGGGGGATGTGTCAAAATAAAATCCTTCCCTTGGTTGCATAATTCTTTACTTGAAGCAATTCCTTGACACACATTGCTTAAATTTTCCTGTCAAACTCTTTGATGCAAGGCAGTGACATGTATGTGGTATGTTAGTTTCCATGTATATGGATAAACATACGGCTGCATTTTGTGATCAATTACATTTATGTTTCTGCTTGTAGGCTCTTTCTGCTCCTGTTCTGTCAGCTGTTGGTGAACGTTATTACAAGGTCACTGCAGAGGCCTTGAGAGTATGTGGAGAACTTGTTCGGGTTGTGCGACCAAACATTGAGGTATGTCTTTGTTTTTGGTTTTAGAAATAATGTTTAGGCCTATTTCTAACAATCAGAGTGGCATTATTGTGTAGGGGTCTGGTTTTGATTTCAGACCATACGTTCAACCCATATATAATGGCATTATGTCACGCTTAATAAACCAAGATCAGGATCAGGTTAGTTGGATAACTGTAGAAGAATTCTTTATATGTTTTATCATATATAATAACCTTTTTCCTGTGCAGGAGGTTAAAGAGTGTGCTATTTCCTGCATGGGACTAATTGTGTCAACATTTGGCGACCATCTAAATGCAGAATTACCTGCATGTCTTCCTGTGCTTGTTGATCGTATGGGAAATGAGATAACTCGACTTACTGCTGTTAAGGTTGGTCTGTTGAATATTGTGCATTAAGATGATTGTCTTGGCTTGCAACTTGTCTCTTGTGCTGTTGAAAAACTGTTTATTGTATAATAATAAGGGAATTTTTAAGGTTCAAGAGATTGACTTCTTCTAGTGTATCCAAAGTGGATACTTTTTTAGTAGTCATGATTTTAATTCAGATAAAGGTCTAAATCTGTTTCATATAAAATAAATTTTTAAATATTAACTGTTGTGTAATGAATGTGAAATATGATATTCATTTTATTTCAATATAAATAGTTAGAATTTATCCCAAATTTGGGATTTTTTTGCTGCAATGCTCTTTAGGTGTCCTTCCCTCCTTTACATGATCCACAGGCTAGGGGTGTTCGAAATCGAAGTAAACATGTTTGTGGGAGAACTTGAGAAAAAATAATTGGGTTGATTTTTTTTTTGCTAGATCAGCTGGTAGGTTAAGTATCTAATTGCTTGATTATTTTTTTGTATAGTTCAGTGAATTTTAACGCTGACTAGCCTTGATCCACCGTCCTTGTATTACTAGGGGGGAAGAGGCACCCTATGTCTCCCTATATTTTTTAAGATGTAATATGGAAAAGATAGCTTGTAGATGTTTACATACATTTGAAATCAGACTTTACATTCAATTATTTTAATGTATTTTTTCATGCAATGAAAACATCATACTGGTGTGGTTATAATGTTAGTAAAGGGACAACAAATTATAATAAAATATCGAAACAAATAGTTTATATATACTTTGTGTGATTTGTTTTAAATAATATCAGGTTTTTCTGGCCAGTGAAGCTTAGTGAGATTGTTTTTTACTGCTTCACAACTTCGCCTTTTGTTTGTGGAACCAAGTGGAGCAGTAGAGATCAATCAGAGAGTAATTTTCTGTCAATGCCTCAAGGATCGGGATATTAAATCCGTTTTGTGCAAATTTTTCTACATACCAAACCTAACCAATCTGAGGATGAAATTCCCCTAATACAAAGTAGTAGGAATTGAATATGCAATTATTTAAATTGAAATATTTTAATTGTGTTTTCTGTAGAAGTTCTTGTGTAGCTAGATCCTGTTGTCTTGAATGTTACCATTGTTATGCAGGCATTTGCTGTCATTGCCGCTTCTCCACTTCGGGTGGATCTGTCATGTGTTCTGGAGCATGTGGTGGCAGAGTTGACTGCATTCCTTCGAAAAGTATGCTACTCCTCTCACTAATATGTTTATCAGCTTATGGTGTACTTTATTATTTCATGTAGGCAATTTGATTTTTAAGTTCAATTTGCTTATATTCTTGAGAGTTTCTCACTGTAACACGTGAAATGTGCTAAGCCTTGTTTTACTGGTTTGCAAACAGGCTAATCGTGCTTTAAGACAGGCTACCTTGGGAACCTTGAATTCACTTATAGTTGCTTATGGTGATAAGATTGTGTTGTCTGCTTATGAAGTTATTATTGTAGAACTGTCTGGACTTATTAGGTTTGTCTTACTTGCCTACTTTCTGCACATTGGTAATAGGTGATATGGAATAATTGATTCCATTTTTTGTTGCTTAATTTTGTTGCTTGTGTTTCAGTGATTCTGACTTGCACATGACAGCTCTTGCCCTGGAACTCTGCTGCACATTAATGGGTGATAAGAGGTCAAATCAAAGTATTGGTTTGGCTGTTAGAAACAAAGTTCTTCCTCAAGCTCTAACATTAATTAAAAGCTCATTGTTGCAGGGGCAAGCACTCTTGGTAATTATTACACATGTGCCTGCTCTTGTCCCAATTTATATGAAGTATAATATATGTATTATAAGGGTTTTCTTTTGATGATTGCTACAGGCTTTGCAAAACTTTTTTGCTGCTTTAGTCTACTCCGCAAATACTAGTTTTGATTCTCTGCTAGAGTCACTACTTGCCTGTGCTAAGCCTTCTCCTCAGTCAGGTGGCATTGCTAAACAAGCTTTGCATTCGATTGCCCAGTGTGTGGCTGTTCTATGCCTTGCTGCTGGTGATCAGAAGTGCTCATCTACAGTGAAAATGCTTACTGACATTCTCAAGGATGACAGTAGTTCTAATTCGGTAATTTTTTTCTCCCATGTTTCTAATTGTGTTATGAAGCACCGGCACTTCAATTTACTTCACGTATCCAATACCAATATTTATCCATAAAGTACTCAAACTTGTGAAGCACCAATACTCTTATTTGTTTCCCATATCCTACGTCCATACTTTTGGATATTTCACTGATTAATGTTGGTGATGTGTCTCTTTTAAATCATTTTTAAATTATATCCAATAAAACTACAAGAAACATATAAGTGTGGGTAATATAGAATTATAGAAACATTGTCTCGTTGTAAAACCAAAGTTGTCTTTATGAATCACTTTTGAAAAGCAATGAGATTGATAGTGTTATTTCTATATGTAATAATAGAAAGTAATTTATGATGACAAGGATTTACTATTTTTGACTTAAACAACATCTGAGAAATGTGATTCTGGTTGAGAATATACTGCTTCGAAATTCATGTATTCTGTAATTAGTGATCATTAATGCTTTTCCCTTTTAATTTTCAAAGGCTAAACAGCACCTTGCCCTTTTATGCTTGGGGGAGATTGGTAGAAGGAAGGATCTAAGTACGCATGAACACATAGAAAACATTGTTATTGAATCTTTCCAGTCTCCTTTTGAAGAGATAAAGTCTGCTGCCTCATATGCTCTTGGTAACATTGCTGTTGGTAATCTTCCAAAATACTTGCCATTTATCTTGGATCAGATTGATAATCAACAGAAGAAACAATATCTCTTGCTCCATTCTTTGAAAGAGGTATGTTGCATTACAATTGGATGTGATTTCTTTCTATTATTAAATATATACGCAATCATGAAATTTCAAAAATGTTTAATTTAATATTAATATACACAATTCTCTTGGCCCCTACCTGACAGGTTATTGTGAGACAATCCGTTGATAAGGCAGAGTTTCAAGAGTCCAGTGTGGAGAAAATACTTAATTTACTCTTCAACCACTGTGAAAGTGAGGAAGAGGGAGTGCGCAATGTAGTGGCGGAGTGTTTGGGCAAAATTGCACTTATTGAGCCTGTAAAACTTGTTCCTGCACTCAAGGTATCTAAATTTTCTTTTGGTATCCTGTACATGGGACTGTTTTTTACATCTTTCATACTTGATGATTGTGTTTGTATGTTTTGAAACTTCTATAGGTAAGAACAACCAGCCCAGCTGCATTTACTCGAGCTACTGTTGTCATTGCTGTGAAGTACTCTATAGTTGAACGTCCAGAGAAGATAGATGAGATCATATACCCTGAAATATCCTCATTTCTGATGCTTATCAAGGATAACGACAGGGTGAGTTTTTAATCACCTTAATGAATGTTAAGAAATATAACATGCTATGTTCTTTTTGTTGGTTGTGTATTTGTTCCTTACATTGCGATGGTGTATTAAGCTTGAACTTATTTATTGCTGGTTGTAAATATGAGCATGCAGCATGTTAGGAGAGCTGCTGTTTTGGCTCTAAGCACATTTGCACACAATAAGCCAAATCTCATCAAGGGGCTTCTTCCTGATCTGTTGCCTCTTCTATACGATCAAACAATTGTTAAGGTAACCTTGGGATACACTTGTTCCATATGTTTCTGTTGAGTATATACATACTACAATAAAAACACTTTCTATTTCCTCTGATTCTTTGAACATTTAATTTAATTTTAATATATTCTGTAGTGGTTTTTGAGCCCACTTTAAATATGGGAGGTGATCTGATTTTTATAATGAAAATTTGACAGCAAGAGCTCATAAGGACGGTTGATCTTGGTCCTTTCAAGCATATTGTGGATGATGGACTTGAATTGAGGAAGGCAGCTTTTGAATGTGTAGACACATTACTGGACAGTTGTCTTGATCAAGTGAACCCCTCATCATTCATTGTTCCTTATCTTAAGTCTGGTTTGGATGGTAAGCATTAGTTGTAATCTATTCTCCATCACTGCGGATTACATTTGCTGGTTCTGATTCACTTGTCCTTAAGGGAACATGGTGCACAATAATACTCTATTTGTTATAGCCGTACTCCTGCAAGCAGATAGGCTGCTTCAAGGGAAACTGTGAATTTTAATTTCGTGTTGACAGTTGATATATTTTCTTTGGATGAACTCTATCTTTCATCCGTTTTCCACCGCAATGTCCTCAAATGTCAAACTTTTATGATGATTCGTGTACTAATTTTAACGAAAAAAACTAGTTTTCTGCTATTGCTACTGAGCAGCACTCAAATTGTTTTCTAGACTCTGTATATTGCCGTTGCTTTTAGCACTATGCTTCCCCTCTTTCTGAATTTGTTGAATATGTTTTTGTACTGGAAATGCACAGAGGACTGAGAATCCAACTGTATCTTTCCCTTTCTTTGTTGGTACTAATTTTAAGGATATATTTGTGTTTTTTCAGATCATTATGATGTTAAAATGCCGTGCCACTTGATACTTTCAAAACTAGCTGACAAGTGTCCTTCTGCAGTCTTAGCAGGTTAATTTTGCCTCTGGCGTAGTATCAAGCTTTTCCCGTGTTGCATCTCTCTTTTCTAACTCGTATTTTTACCTTTCAGTGTTGGATTCATTGGTTGATCCTCTCCAGAAGACTATTAATTTTAAGCCGAAGCAAGACGCGGTCAAGCAAGAAGTAGATCGTAATGAAGACATGATTCGAAGTGCACTTCGGGCTATTGCATCCTTGAACCGCATAAGGTATGTGTTTTGACCTGTTTTCGAACCGAACTACTCGTCTTTTGCTGACGCTTAATAAACCAAATGAAAAATGCTTCTTAGAAATCTAGTAAGGTAGTGTATAACCAGCTATTAATAGGAAAAAATGGACCCAACAGTTATAGAAAAGCTTTTAGATAGAAGCTATTTTTTTCCTCTTTTCTCTTCACTATTCCAGACTGATGACCTTAAATTAGAAGTAACCGTGAAGCTAAAAAAGCTATAAATTACTAAATATCTTTAATTGTTTTTTCCCCTTTAAATCAGCTTTTAAGACCTAAATAGCCAAACACCACTTAAGAATACTCAAATCAGCCTGTGATCTTTTCTTGTAGGCAAAGTTTATGTTTTGCATCTTAATTTAGATTTCTCATTGAATATTATGTGGTAATAGTATTATTATAAAAACAGTATGCTACAAATTGTAACAAGGTTTAATTACTTTTTTTTTCCCTGTTTTTGTTCAAAAATATGAAATTGATCTCCAATTTTAAGTCTCAATTTGGTCTTGATTTTTGAAAAAATGATACAATTTGGTTCTTTTTTAGCAAATCAATGATTTTTCACTAAAATTGACAATAGAATTACGTTAATTACACTAACAAAGCAAATCACTCTTATTAACATCTTCAATCTTGATGAAGGGTTCAATTTTGATGAAAAATCCTTCATCTGTGTCAAGAAATTTAACAAAAAGGACCAAATTACATCAATTTTTTCAAAAATCTGGACCAAAGTGAGGGTAAGAAAAATTAGAGGATCAACTAAACATTTTTGGACGGAAACAGAGACAAAAAGTAATTAAATCTTGTAACATGCTCTGTTTAAATTTGATATATTTTTCACTGCATGTAGCCATTTTGAAAACACCGACTATATGCCGAGTATTTTTGCAACCATATTATGTAGACAAGAACAATTTACCTTTTCTGACAAATATAGTTGTCGCGTTTTACAATTCCCTCATTTTCTGGTAGTGGATCTGTTTATTATTGAAGTGAATCTTTCCTCCTTTATGTTTCTCTTTTCATTTTTGTCTGTTTATATGTGAAACGTATATATATATACATTTTAACTTTACATTTTGCAGCGGAGGAGATTGCAGTGTTAAGTTTAAGAATCTTATGAACGAAATATCGAAATCACAAACTCTGTGGGATAAATATTATTCAATCCGCAATGAATGATTCACATACAGATGTAATTTCTCTCAATCTCTCTCAATCATAGTTCTGGAAGGAGTTTTGAAATTTTACCTACCAAGACATCTCGCTGTTTGATGCAGAAGCCTGGAAAACTTGTTTATTTTATTGTAACATAGGAGAAATCGATTCTAGCAATCGAAATACTAGTGGTGATTTCTTGTATAGGACGAAATATTTTGCCTTTTTCTGTATTTTTTTCTTGTTTTTACTACATTATCTGATAATCAGTTGCCGGCCTCGATTGCCTAGGGAAAAATTTAAACCAAAAGGAAAAAAAATTAGCATACTACGAAATCATTGGATATTTTTGTCATACTTTTATTTTTCGAGTTTACATCTACTGAAAATCCCGTGAATAGCAGGTGAAGTTCTCGGTATCAAATTTTTGCTTACAAATTAGATTTAATATTACAACCTTTTAGAATATCTCACTCGGAGATTTTCTCGTTCAATAATTTGAAAACGTTAAAAAATCTATTTTCATTATGTAGCATGCGTTGACCATATCCTTCCGAGTTGACTATAATGGACCCACTTCCTATTATGTAATAAATGGTTGATGGTTGATACTATGTTGCCTGATAAAAACACATACCAAATCCAAAGATGGACAACAACTCTTGGTGTCATTATGACATTTAAAAATGTTTTATATGTTCTCCTATTAAAATGTAATTTATTTCTCTTTCTCAGTTGATTGAAGATTTAAATTGTGTAGCCATGGGATGCTGTGTAGATTGTGCAAATATTTATACTATCTTCTTCATACTGTTTGCATCTCATTTTCATTAGGATTTGTTTAATCTAATGCTTAATGCTGATTACTTGTTCCCTGTTGTACATGTTATCCTTCTTCATATTCTTGTGTATGATCATTGCCGAAAACGATTCTACAACTATTGCTAATTTAAAAACTTGTCTTAGCACTTTCACATGAAAGATTTGGGAGTTGAAATATTTTATTGGTATTAAGATTACCTGCAGACCTACTAACTTTCTTTTTCAACGTAAATATGTACTTAGATATTCTTTTCGAAGTTGGTTTGCTTAGTGCAAAACCTTGTGATTTTTCCATTATATAAATGGTTGATACAGGACTTGATTACAAGGGTCGTTTGATTTATCTCATCATTGCCTGACATTGTCATGTGATTTATACTATAGCACAATTTATGCAAAGATCCAAAAAAGCACACTACAATGTTCTCCCATGAGTTGCTTATAAAAGTCGGGGCAAGGTATTTTGCTTTACATCTTACTAATTAATGTGATTCAGAATACACCACTTACCTTTTGACTTGTCATCAAAGGTAGATTATGAATATATAGTAAATGTTTTGTTGAAGATAATTACTTCTAGAAATTTACATGTTCTATGCATTAATACCCGTATTTTTAAACAGCATTTAACTAATATATGAACTTATTTTTACAATAAATGTAAATTTTGAATTAATTATATTAAGAGTGTACTACTTTAATAAAATACTAGAAATATACACATTAACTTTTAACAAATTAAAATCAGATTACGGTATTTATTATGTTAGATATAAATAATCATTTTTTTTCTGAAAAACAATTTTAATAAGTTAATTTTAAAGTATTTAACCTTTAATAATAATAAAACTTTGAAAATAACGTTGTTATAATATGATATCATAATAGTTATATATTATTATGAAATAAAGTGAGCTAAAAGGAAAAAAAAAAATGTGTAAAGGCTAATACCATAATCTAGAACAGTCTCCACATTTCACAAGATAACATAGCCATGAGTGACAGTGAATAGTTTGTTTGAGCATGTTATACATACACTTGAAAGGCTAATAGGTGAAAGTATCATATGACCCTAATCATCATTTTCAGTTGTACCATCTTTGAGGTGAAAATGTTTTTCTCTCTTCTGGAACTCTGTCAAACCTTTCCCACTTCCTGTCACGCCAACCTTTCCCTGAGGATCATCAGGAGATTTAAAAATACTCTCTCGTTTTCTTCCAGAGAAGAAACCAATCTGTATCACATACCAGAACAAAAAAGATCATTTTTAAAACTCAATTTAAGCATGTAAACCCCACCAAGTTGTATACAAAAGCAACGCAAAAATCAAAGGAATTAATGCTTCAATAAAACTAGAGCAAATTGTAGATATGTAACTTTCTACTTCCCCTAATTGCAAAGGCTTTAACAAATTTACTCCTAACCGAGCACTACTGTAACCTAACGGACCAAATGGCCCAGTTAATTTTCAATATTTACAACTATAATGCATATGGAAAAGTAATTCATTGCAATTCTATCATGAAAACTACCGTTTGTACGGTAAAAGAGAACCTAAAAGAAAAAGATAGCACCAGGGTATAACATCGTATCCAATCAAGCCTTGTTGTAACCTAATGAACCAATTGGCATAGTTCAATATTTACTATATACTATAAAATGCATATACCAATAAAAATTCAATACTTACAAGAAAACTATCATTCGTCACAGAACCTAAAATAAGGTGCAAAAACTAATGTGACAACAAAAAAAGTTGAAAATTTGAGAAAGGCACCTTCTTCGCCTTTCCTTTGGTTGACTGGAATTGCTGCCAAGCATTTTGCCGCTTATTTTGTGTGACTTCAAGTTGCTCCATCCGCATCTTTGACTTAAAGGCATGTATTTTCTTACGTTTAGAAGCTTTCTGTGATTGAGTCAGAAAACATGTCATCAGTGTAATCAGAGCTAAGTGGTAGGTAAACAACCAACAAAAACAAGTCCCGAACCCACTGGCAAACATTTTCGTTCTTGCAAGAATAAACAGGAGAAAAGACTTATCAAATGATAAGTAGAATCCTTAAAAACACCAAAAAACTCAAGCATTTCATCAACATAAAAAGCAACTATACGAAGATTTACTGAAAACATCTCACCACATCCTCAGGATCATCAGCCTCTATACGAAGTTTGGCAGGTAGACTGCGAGACTGTAAATCAATCGATGCAGCTTGTGCAATTTTTCGTTTGATAGCCTGTTTTGTAGCTTCCGCAACTCGCTCAGCTTCTAACAAAGCATCTACAGAACCTTCCTGAATTGGCCTTATATTTGCAGGATCAACCTGTAATAAACAATCACCATCAACGCGTGACTATTATCTGTTGGTTCTTTCACAGAGAATAAACCAGGGAGATTCAATATCAACTAGTCATGAGTCAACACATATAAGAGACTATAATACCATGTCTAACCCAAAACCTTAAAGCAATACAGGTCTTTCTCCTTATTTGTTACTCAACTTTTTCATTACTGCTCAATGTGGGACTCAAACTTGATTATGAATCCCTAACATTACCATGTATAAGAAACAAACTTGAGAAGTGTATAAATATTTGACTATAACCAAATATTCTCTAGAATATAATTTACAAACATTGATTCATTATGGCATTGGTATATAGGTGTGGCCAACCAATACGGATCCCCCAAACAAGAGATTCATAAAGTTGTCAAACAATCAAGTTAAATCTTAAAATCAATCCTACACAAAGAGGAGTTAACTCACTATCAAAACTCTTTCCATAAACTATCAAGTTCACTCGAATAAGCTAGTGAAGAAGCTAGTACAAATTGGCTCAACACACTTTATTATTACGATTTGCCTCTTTTATTTATTATCATGTGGAAATATTGAATTATTGTTGTATCAGGAGTATTATGTTATGCTTGTATGTCATTAACAAATTTTTTAATATTAGTATTAATTTTATATTAGGTAAACTTTTACCAGTTGAATCTACAAATTGATTTTACGAAAGCTTCATGAGCTTATGTAAAGTTTAGAGTTTGATCACGCCTTTATAACTCAAACCCTCCACCCACTGTTTTCCTAGGTGCGGAAAAATACCCATAAAAGATAAAAAAAAGCAATGAAGAACTTAGAGGCAAAATTATGCAGACCTCGTATGACATCGCATGACTTGCAATGAGATCATCATGTGTATATCAAGTAGTTTTTACAAGCCTTACCTCTTCTTTATTACCCCAATTGTCATAGGATACATAATAACCATTTGGTGTATAAGCCTCAATAGTAGCATCATACCTGCAAATTCATAACACATCAAAGTGAAAACACAGTAAACATAGGTAAATGAAATTGAAAAAAATACAGTGGTAGACAAAAATACCACTCCCCATCTTCACTCCAAACTGCCTGAACTTTGGTGCCAATAAGAAATTTCTCTTGAAGATCAGAACTGCTATCAAGCTGTTATACGTTATTGAAAGTATTAGTGACAAAACAAGTCACAGACGGTAAGATATTTCCCTACCAAATCATACCATGTCTCCTATGTAATGAAATCATATCTCTAATATAATCAAATCATATGTCTAACAAAAGTGAAACCAAAAAACAACACACCAACAATCACCAGAAAAGTATTGAGTATAGAGATACAATTAGGGTAATAGTGACGAAACAAGTCATCAGATTTAGAGATGATTTCAATCGTTGCCTCCACAACATCTGCCAGTTCGTAATTACATAAATAAGTGTTGGATAAAACAAATATCTGATACAGGTGTAGGATAAGACAAAAATTATATAGAGACTATGACTGTAAGAAAAAATTATGACTGTGATATGTATGTGTGTGCGTGTGTGAATATATATTAGTGAAATGTTATAAATGAGACTATTTTAGGAAAAAAGGGGATTGAGTGTGTGATCCTTGTGTTTTGTTGTACCAATAAGCAACCGTTGTAACTTATAAGCACTCTTTCTACCTACATTAAGCACTCTTTTGATTTTTAATTGCTAACACTTTACAGATAAGTATTTCAAAACGTATGTGTCAAATACATTGAGGACACGAATATATTTTGTGCCTCGCATCATACAGAGATTATTTCAATTACTTCCCCCCACCACTTTTACTATTTTAATTTTATCTATTAACAAATGAAAGCAATTAAATGAATCATGAACAGGCAGTTCTACCTACTCAAGGTTGTCAAACTTGAAAGTCTACATAGACAAGTAGAGTTTTCAGTTATGAGTTTAATTATCATAAAAACTAATATTAAAAACATGCACGCATTATTACATAATACTATTAACACAACAATAATTCTATGTTTTATCTCCACAAGAGAAGCAAATTGGCAAACGATAATAATAAAGTATATAAAGTATAAAGTATAATAATACATTGGGAAATCACCAATGGGAGTTTCTTACAAGAGTTCCTTATTGATAAAAAAGAAACATTATTTTAATGAGTATCCCACAAATATGGACTTATTTAAGCAGCTATATTAAATTTTAAGGAAAGTTTTTTGAGATTCACATTAAAATAATGTTCTTGTTGATAATAAATTCTTGTAAGAATTTCCCATTGAAGATGCTCATAGTACTAAACAGAATCACACTCCATAAATTCTCAAATAACACATATATTCACACAGACAAATTCTTAAAGTGAAAAACACTTCAAAAAGGAGTTAAATTCTTTAAATCATTCGCGCCATAAGAAAACAATAATACTTGAGACCAATGAGAAGCAAAGTTTAGGTTGGACTTCAATATTGAAAACTTGTTTAACTCAAGCTTGATGTGAAAGTTTACCAGAGTTTATCCAGAAATGAGTTAGACCATGGGTTGACTTACTTTCTCTACCTAGAATTGTACCTTGGTTCTGCTTTAGAATATAAGAATGCAATGACTTGCAGATACATATCAATGCAAATAAGATCATCGGCATAGTTAAATTATAGCCAAAAGCAGACAGACGCCTGGCATATGCCAATGCATATTTTGAAAAATAACTACCAAAATAACTCACAAGCAGGCCTAGTCATCATAATATAGGCAGAAATGAAAAGGGGACCCCAGGAAAATTGGCGGTAGGAAGTGGGGATATGACAAGACCCTTATCATGCACACAAGAACATCAACTTGGTCAGAATTAAAATTCATCTGACTACATCTATATAAAAATGAGGACATAACTCACTGCAGTAAAAATTGGGTATGACAAGAAATTCTCTCTACTTTTTTCTTTATTATAATCAGACTATGGCAAGAAAACTGCTTCACTTTCCGAAGGAAAACACAAGATCCACCAAAAGAAGGATGTTAAATGTATAGGAGAAGGCAGACGTCGTATGAAAAAATACTAGGCAATATTAGTCACATGTTCCCTAATCATTATTTTCGATTTCCCTGACAGCAATAGTGCAAGTAAACTCCAAAATCAAATGAGAATGCAGAGAACATACCATTTGATTCTCCTTATGTATCGACAAAGTTGGAGATGTACCAGCATTAGGAGCAGCCGTTGAACCTGACATCTCATTTTGCTTTGCAGTTGCAAGGAGTTCCTCCGTCAGAGCGATGACCTGTGTAACACAATTTTAGGGCACATATTTGGAGTTCAGTAAAACAAATTGTTTTCAGAAAATGTTTACATTATAAACCAAAATTAATGTCAAAATTCTAACTTAGGTGAATCTCAGTGTGAACATCTCATATCAGGTGAGAGGGAGAAAGCATGCTGGACATCACGACAGAGAGCACACCTGCACAAGAACCAAGATAGACGTGATGTGCATTTTGACGAGGTTGTCTTTGGTTTTTTGTTTTGTTATGTAAGATTCACTTATTTAATTGATCATGGTCCTCATGTTGAGCAATTTGAATAATGTTACAAATTGCCTGAAGTGCAGTTCCTAATAAAAACTAGTACCCTCAGCACCTTTTAGAAGCAAGAAAATTCAAGAAATGAATTTGCCTACAAGGATCCTCTGATGTCTTTATGGTAGGGATCTGCTTTCTCGAGAAAGAAGGTATTGAGATCGAGATAATGAGGAAGTAGGACAAGTGTTGTATTAGTTGTCAGCATGAAAAGAAAAAGGGGACATACCTCGGAAAGTTCCCTCTCCATGTCAACGTATTCTGAATTCGAAGGTTCATCGTTCAGGAGCTGTCTGACCTGAATTCATTGAAAGAGGAACGAATGAATGAAACGAAACCCGATACTTCACCAGAGTGAGTGAACAGTTAAATTGAACTTACCTGGTGGAGTTGATCTTTGTAGAGGGAAAGATTCGAGGCCAACTCTTCTATACTCACTTCGTCACCGCCTTGCATCTTTTCTCTCCACAACCACAAACCCTAACCCTAATTCTTCTTCTTCCTCTCTCAATCTTTCACAGCTGCCACCACGCCTCCCTCCACCAAAACACAAACATAAACATCATATCGTATCTTCGTCGTGGACTTACTTTCGCCCTTTTAAAGCCCAAATCAATGTTGGGCCTCTTATCGGTCAATACTATTCACACCTCCATACGCTCCCGTACAATTGACGCAATGTTATTGGTAGTAGTAGATGAAGATATATGTTAATCACCTTTCATATTAGATTATATTATTGATAAAATATTGAATAATAGTGAAATTCAAATGTTAGCTTATAAAAGTACTTAACAAGGTAAAAGATTTCATGGGGTAAGAGATTAGATATTAAAACTGAAATTGTTGTAAAAAAATAATTGTCTTGAAAAAAGAAAATAGATCTACACATCTCGATTGTATAATGATTTTTCTATGATACAATAGATTGATTTATATTTTGTCAAAGTATACAGCCTATTAAATTAAGAAATAAAATCGAATACAAATAAAAAACGAAACACGTTTTTAATTGATTAAACCTTATTATTATTTAATATGATTACAAAACTTCCATAATAGATTATAAAATAGATACACACTTTAAATTTAGTTGAAATTACAATATTCCACTTATATTACATTATGAAGTATTAGAAAGAGTGTCTTCACAGACATTTTGAGATCAACACGTATATAATGAAATTATCCAATAAATTTTACATCATACTAAATTAAAATTTGAAGATGTT
>Ga0099823_1001018_pt1 | contig 21708 bp, 13 predicted proteins | sample CowpearedBW_FD_76831 | JGI IMG/M metagenome (GOLD analysis project Ga0099823, IMG submission 76831) | Root nodule microbial communities of legume samples collected from California, USA - Cow pea red BW | ecosystem: Host-associated > Plants > Roots > Nodule | place: USA: California | collected...
AAAAAAAAATATTCAAAAAAAAAAAAAAAAAAAAACTCTTTTTGTGCTTAATAAACCTTCATTTTCAACTAACTTAGCTACTTTTCTAAATTTTACTTTTCAAAACACTTACGGAGTTGCCAATTATTGTGAACCTGTTTACCTGAATTCATTTTCATCCATGTTTTTCCATTTAATAATGACCGATTATTTCTTCATTCGATTCTTATTACAAGGAATATAGATTCAAATTATTTAATAAATTTATTCTATGATATATTGTTAATACTTTTTTAGATTTTTTTTTTTCAAAATATATGACGTTTATTTTTAGTTAAAAAATTTACAATGCTTCATTATACCAAAGATAATTGATCTGATCGAACTCTAATACTCGAATAAGTGATGGTTTCGTACTATATTTGAATATTTCATTGGATGTGAACTACCAACACTTTTTCAATACCATTCAATTTATCAATACTAAATATTTGATAAAGGTCAGAAAAATGTTTCATAACATTGAAGGAGCACACTTTCAAATCCATAATCTATGCCAATGGTCATATATAAAATATATATTTTATTTTGATATATATATGTACCATTTATTTATTTTTTAATTGGCATTATTGTTTACCTTTCAATACTTTATTTACACTTTCTAAAGTAATTACATTCTTCAATAAAATATCACAGTAAATCATTCACTGTTTATTATTTAATTATTACTATTATTATTACTTTTTAATTTTTTTTAATTCTTTTTTATTTTAAAATATGAAATTACGAAATGGCTCTTTTTAATTAGTATATTTAAATTTTCAAAATTGTTATCTTATTTCCCATTTAACCTCTCTCAAAAACACTATATAACTGAAGTTATTTAAAAATGTTAACTAGTTTAAATTTCTAATAATATTTAAAAGTAATATGTTATTTACAAGTTAGTTGTAATGATATATGAAACATAGCATTCGAGTTCAGATATACACTGCCTTATTAAAATGTTTGTACTACGAAATTAAACTCTTTCCTCTGTTCTTTATGAGATTGGTTTACACCAAATCCATTACTATAGAAATTATATTAGAATTTTATTTAGTGAATGTAATTGTATTTGTTGGATGTGGAAGATATACTAATATGAATTTTTTATCAAATATTCAATTATGAATATTGCATTATGATGTGTAACTATATAAGAGGAAGGAGGAGATAAACTAATGTAGAAATTATCTAGAAAGAAATTACATAAATAGTATTGTAATTAAATAGGTCAAAAATATAAGAAGACAATGCTAAGTTGTGCTCTAATTTTTTTTTTCAGATTTCATAGTGTATTGTTTAATTTCAGACAATCAAATCATAGTTTTAGATTAACAAACGATCTGCCAAAACATATTTCTATTTGGTTTGTAAATTTCCCCTTCTTTCACCTATGCACTACAATAATATGCAAAGGATAATGGAAATAATAAGTTACCATTTGATCTTTACATAAGTTCTTCTGATACCGTAAGTGTGTTTAGTTTAGTTACTCTATCAACTATTGCAAGTTATAAATCGAGTATTATTTGAAATACAATCATTCCTTACTAAAATCAGAATATTATTTGAACATTAAGTCACTCTTAGTTAAAAATTTTGAGTATTATTTGCAGTGTAACCACTTATAGCTAAAAAACGAGTATTGTTTGGATTACAACCACTCTTATCTAAACCATTAAGCATTGTTTGGATTACAACCACTCTTATCTAAACCATTGAGTATTGTTTGAACTATAATCACTACCGACTTATATAAAGTACGATTAAATATGATTTTGGTCTCTTAACTTTTAGTGAAAAATGAAATTAGTCTATCTTCAAAACTTTGATCCAATTTAATCCCTCAACTTTAGAAGTGTGTGAATTGAGTCATTTTAATCAAATTTTGTTAAGATTATTTGATGTTTCAAATGCGTATCATGATAACATTAAGTTGTTTACAATGTTTGACACATTTCAGCTTTAATGTTAGCTAATAAACTATTATAAAACGTATTTGAAATGTTAAGTAAATTTAACAAAATTTGGTTAAAAGAACTAAATTCACGTATTTATAGAGTTGAAGAACTAAATTTGGTCAAAGTTTCAAAGAGGAACTAATTTCAATTTTTACTAAAAGTTAAGAGACAAAAAACATATTTAACCTATAAAGTATTATTTGATTAGCACCCACGTTTGGCTAAGATAAACTATTGTTTGGACAACAACTACTTTTGGCAAAGAAAAAGTATTCTTTGGACAATAGTCACTCTTAACAAAAATAGACAAAGTTTGTACCAAAGTGTGACATACGAAGATCAAAAGAGCTTGCTTACTAAACAATGTTAGCATCTTATAACATATACAAATATATGTATTATACTTTGTTATGTGATCATAATATTGTTCTTCTATAGAACTTTTAAGATTACAAAATGATTTTGACAGTGTTCTTGCACTCAATAATTGAGTATGACTTTTATATTTTTCTTCAAATGATACTTTTATAATTTGGAAGAAAGAGTCGTTGCAAATTCCCTTTTGACCATTAAGAGCTTTTGAATTCAAATAACTTTATCTTCTTTGTTTGTTGAGTGTGGGCGTAGAGGTACATTACACATGTGCTTCACACAACATTAAATATCACTTTTCGTTTCAAGCAATATTTAAGTAGCTAGCTCTATGTTAGATCAAATAACCAAGTCAAAGTCGACTTTATAATAACTTTGGCTCGTATTCCAAGAGATATTGATATTGATTTATCCTTTATGCGGATCACTTAGTATGTGTTCTTATGTGGGTGATGATTTGAGGGAGAGGTAGATGATTGATTTGGATTGATTAGAAGGTGATATGCATGTTGTTCTTTTTTATAGATATGAGAATGATAATGGAGTAGATTTGAGAGTAACTTATATGAAAGTCTGTAAAAAATTTGATTGCTATAATTGATAAAAAATTAAATTTAATAGATGAAAATGTAAAATTACTTAATTGTCCTTGGTTTTAAAAAGTAATATAAAATGATATTTAGATAAGTTGTAGTTAATTTTTGATATATTTTTATCATAAATAAAAATATTAACAATATTTATTAATTGTAAAAAATTAATATTATAATATATTTGATTTGAAAAATATAATATTTTAATTTTGAAAAAAAAAATAACCATGCATGTGTGGTTGACGAAGTTGGAATCAGATCTAAATAAAAAGGAACAAGTTTCATTTGCTTATGTCAAAAACAGATATGGTTCCATTCAAAAACCAAAAAAAACAAATCTCTTGCACAAATCCACTTATGTGAACGCTCTGCCTCATCGTGAACCCTCCTCCGTGCCGTCAATTGTCCATCATGTCGCTATCATGGTCACTATCCCTCTTCTTAAGAACCAAGAATGGTGGAAAGGTAACAAGTCACAGTGTGAACATTCAAAGGAAGGACAAATGAATAAGAGTGGTAGGGCAGAAGCTCACTTTGTAGACCCGAAGAGCACCGATGGATTTGTTTATTTTGAATAAAATAATGAGGGCATAATCGTAAAATGTTTTCAATCACCCTCCAATCTCACCTTGCTAGCTGGATATGATATATAGAGTAATCCTACAAATCAATGCCTTCCTTCACTTTCAAATTCAGGTAAAAGAACACAAAAATTCTTCCAATTCATCGCTTGCTATCATCTCTAAACAGGAAACACCTAAAAAAAATACGGTATTAGGAAGACAATCAGATTAAAACATTTCTTATAATACAATAATAAATTTAAAGAATATTTTTGATAGTACAGTATAACTTTTAAATTTGTGTCACTTATCATCGGAAGAATATCTCACGTGTGATAAATGAAAACCATGTTATAAAATTTATTAAATAAAACACTTATATCTTATACATAATATATTCTGAACAAAATATAATCTATATTAGATGAAACTTCTTCGTATTTATTATTTTATTTTATTTTGTTGTGATAAATGCATAATTAAAAATACCTAACTGTTGGACTTTTACTGTAATAAATATTAAAACCTTTTTGAAGCACCTTGTTTTGGAAATAATAAGATAAATCTACAAGATATATATTGAAATAAAGAAATTAAAAAAATAACATAAAAATATAATGAAAAGAAAAAGTGGAAATATGTAACCAAGTAAAAATAAAAATAAATATAACAAATATATAGACTAATTATTGAACAAGATGTTCTACCACAAAAATTTGAGTTGCAAATAATTTTAATTTTAATTTTGTTGAGTTTTTCCTTTTCTACTTTGTATTCTCCAAATTATTTATAGTAAACAAATATGTGTGTATATTCTGCATCGAGGAGCCACCGAATAAAATAAATTTTATACAACTGACACGTTTCTAGAAACCATACAACTTTGTTTATAAAAGACAAATTGTTCTATTTGATGACTGTTTTCTTACAAGTATTAATGAATCTACATACTCAAATTCAACATATTGAAATTGATCCAGATGCTCATAATCATCTTCATCATTATATGCTAAATGAATACATATACAATAAATAGTACTTTCCTTGTCCCTATATATAAGCTCCGTTGGATTTGTTTGAATTAAAGAACAAAAATGAGGTAATAAATTACTAAATAAATAAATAATGTGATTGTTTGAATTGAAAGAGAAAAAAATAAGTAAGAAGAAATACATGAAAATTTTGAAAAAAATGTGTGTACAAGTTAATTGATATATTAGCTTTTAAAAAATAGTTAAACAATACATTTATAAAAGATCAAATTATCTTTATTATTATAAATTATAAATAATTTATCTTTAATTAAACATTAAATTATAATTATATGTTTTATATTTTATTATTTTCCATTTAATCTTATTTTATTATATTATATAATATAATTACGACCAATATATATATATAGTAACATGTTCTATGGCATATGTCTAATTATTATTATAAGAAAATATCTTATTAATTGTCAATTTTAGTGTCCAACGTTAATCATGACTAGTTTAAATACTAATTTATAAAATAAAAAATTAATAATTACTATTGTGAATAAAAAATTATATTTGATTGTTAAATTTGTTACTAATTAATTAGATATTAATTTAGAAACAATTCACTTTATAACAAAAACCTTGATAGTTAATGTTTAATGACCAATTTTCTTTGGTAGCTAAAATCTTGATCGCTAAAATTTAGAAGCTAAATTAGAAATCAATTATAAATCCTTATTTATGATAGTGACTATTTTAGTAACTAATAATTTTTTATTTTGTAAATTGATATATAAATTGATCAATAAAATTAATCGTTAATGAGATATTTTTTTGTAGTGTTATAAGATGTTCGATTATAGTTATATTCGATCGTAAAATTTATGTATATTATATCAAATATCATGTTATTGTACGTGATTATAACCTTAAATAATAAGGAGATTCTGCAAATATTTTGAGTTATATAGTTATTTAACGTATATATTTTGATCACGCTTAAATTAAGGAAAAATTTATAGAAATTTATGAGTTCATTTACTTGATGTTCCAAAACAATAAAGCCATCATAATTTTTATCATAGTTGTACCTCTACAGTTTAAATAAACCATCAAGAACTAAGTAAACTCATATAAAAAAAGCAAAAAATAAAACAAGAAGGAAGCATTGCAAATCAAATTAAGTTCATTTAAAAGTTTTTAATAACAACTAGCGTACACACAAGTGTGATGTACCTTTGTGATGCATTTTTTAAATATATGTGATATTATATTAGTAGAGGATGATAATGTAATGTTATTAAGTTAATATATAAAATAAAATTATATTTATTAAAAATAAAGTAAAATATATCAGAAAATATGAGAAAATAACTATTGATAAATAGAGTACAAGAGAAGAGTAAAGATAGACAATTTTATAAAAAAATTTGTAAAAGTAACAATCAACTTTAAAAAATTTAATAAATAATTATATTTTAAGAATAAATTAGTATTTTGAGACGTGGACACAAAAATGAAATCTCTTTAGATATTATTATAGATTAATTATAATAAAATTCTAAAAACAAACACAATAAAATTAATTAATTTATTTTTATGAGAATTTTACTCATTATTCATTCTTACATATATTTTAGTATGTAAATAATAAACACACGAATGATCTGTTACCCAAATTATTTCTTATCAACACATTAATTCATTATGTAAAAGTAATAATTTACAAAATATTAGAATTACAAATTTAAAGCATTTGATTAGATTAACCAATCAACTTTTTAAACATGTATTGAATTATTTAGAAGTCTTATATTCAGAGACGGAAGGAATATATATATTGACAAGAATAGTAAGGTAAATATTGAAATATTGTAGTACAATCTCAGGGAACTCAAACGGAAGGTGGAAATGTCATCGGAAAAAGCGATGCCGGCGTTGATTTGAGAAAGTTCGCAGCTGTGAAGGAAGTGAGAGTCGACCAATTCAACGTATACTCGACGGTGTCGTTTTCGAGCAGAGGGAGATTTCTCACAACAATGTCAGACTACTTCGTCACAGGCTCGGAGTGGCGATGATCAAAAGAGTTGAAGATTTGTAGAGAGAGAGAGATTTATTAAGTTTTGTGAATGAAAGAGAAGGAATGCAAAAAATCAGAATGGAGGGATTCTGAAAAACATAAAGGGGAAAATGATATTTAACGCGATCCATAAAAAAACCCTATATTTACTAGGGGTTCTACCAAAACTTCCAAAACTTAACTACAGTATAAAAAACCTTTATTATGGAGAGGTTATTCTAACCCCATTTAAAAAACCTTCACTAAAATCAACATTTATTGTAATGATATATGTATTGACAATGAATAGTCAGGTAATTATTGAAATATTGTATCATCCCAAATATTCTTATTGAACTTAAATTAGATTATCCCATAAATATATATTAATGATGTAAATAATTTGTATACGGTTATACGATTATTATAATTAAATAAAAACATACTTATCCTAATTTTTAATTAATCAATATTAATTTTAATATGATTTTTCCTAATAACGGTGATTTTAAACTTGTGAAATTTGATGGAAGCCTATTTTTGAAAAATCACTGCGCAATTAAAAAAAAAATGACTGCGGAAGGAACATGAATTTTGCAGGCCGAAGCCGGAGGAGCAGAGAGAATGCACAACCACCCTTTCTTTTTTGTCCTCTAAATAATTTTTCCTATTAGCCACCACCAACCTAATCATTATTCCTATTTTTCAAACAAACAAAACAACAATAATAACCAAACCTCATTCAAATTTCATTATTCAAAATCCACCTTCCTTCTTGGGTTTGCCATCTTTTCCCCCATAGTTTTTCAAATTCTCTACTTTTATGTCTCTAACTAAAATTTGTATATATACTAATTATACTATAATATATTACATATAAAAATATACATTTTTAACTGTTTTTTTATAATTTGAATTCCTATTCTCACTACATTTTAATAATTTTAAATTTCTTATTATTCAATTGAAGAAGAAAAGAAAATATAAATTTGGAAAGTAATAATTTTTTATTGTTGGTACAAAAAATTGAGGTAGAAGAAATTTCCGATGGTGGAAGATTCTACCAAGGTTTTATTTGTCTGTCTCTCTTTCCTAGTAACAGTACCCAACAGGAGATAGAAAGAGAAACATGTGTGTTGGTGGCGTCAAACCATGTATCCAATCTATCCATTCCAACATCGTGTATCTATCTGTCTATTTCTCGCTCCTCATCATCTTCCCTTCTTTTTCGTTTTCCTATTCAAAATCAAAATTCTAATAGAAAAATCAACCCCTTTTTAAAATAGCGAACAATTTTCAAAAAAAAAAAAATTGTGAATATAGAAAAAAGCAACTTGCTTTATTTATATATATAAATATTGCTTGTTCTCCCTCTCTTCTCAACCGTCTCCTCGGCGTTCAACTCGCGTGCATTGCAGTCAGACCAAGCGAGAAAAGGAAGAGAATCGGAGAGAGAAAGTTGAGAGAGAAGAGGAGAGAGAGAGAGTCTTGAGAGAGAAAGCAAAGCCCAAATACCCCTTTTCGCCATTGTAATTCCCGTTCCCTTTCAGAGAACCCATTTGATTTTTTTGAATTTTCTGGGAACTGGGCGTTTTGTGATCATCATCTGGGTTCTCTCGATCTCCATCTTTTTTCTGGGTTTCGGTCTTTTCTCCTCAGATCCTCTCCTTGTTTTTGTTTTCTCCTTTCTTGAATCGGATTTTTGAAGACCCGTTGTGTTTGTCTCGCAATTCGGCCTCGTGGGTGTGTTTTTACAAAAGGAAGATTCAGTTTTTCATAGTTATAGAGTGGGAAAATAATTGATTCATATCTGGGTTTTATGCGATTGTTGGTTCATTTTCTGAGGGCAATGATGTTGACCTTAAATGTGTCGTTATGAAGTAATATGGAAGTGATCGTTCTACGGTTACAACACCATAAACAACAACAGCAACAAAAACAAGAGGAAGAACATGTCGTTTTACATTGGTCGCGAGGCTTCCAAGGTTGGTGATTTTGTTTTTGTGGACCGTTTTGTATTTAAGTACAACCTTTTTGTCATTCGCTTATGGTTCCTTTTATTCTTTATCTTCCCACTTTATTGTTGGTTTTAATTTATGTTCAAATGTTTCAACGTGCAGCTATGGAAGAGGATTTGCGCCGAGACAACCACCGAGATCAACCTCCTTGCGGAGAATTGGAAGTACCTTCTCGCCGGTATTGTTTTTCAGGTTAGTTTCCCCCCTATTCTGATCAATATTATGAATGGTTTAACTGTAGGTTACTCTTTTTACCCTTCGTGAAAGGAATGCAAAGGGGCTTTTGTATTTCTTTTTTGTGGATTGGAGATTCAAATATTTTTTTTACATGGGGTTGTGGTGGGAACTTTACTTGAACGCTACTAAAAGTTCTCCTTCATGTTGGTGTGGTTTAGTTACTTCGGGGAAATTGCTTGTTTTATGTTTTAGGAACCTGGTTTATTGTACTATTCTTTTTGCCGTTTAACCATTAAACGTTATTCTGTCAATGATTATCCTCTAGTGTCAAGAGGGATGGATATTTCAATGGGGAAAATTTCAAGAAACTGGTTACTCTGCTGCATTGTTTGTCATGTTCTGCAACTTTGAGGATTTGGCATTCAATGCATGCACAAAAATTGGATGAATTATTGCGTCCGAAATAAAATGCTGGTTGCTGACATAAGTAATGGGCTCTACTTATTTATTACATTTTAATTGCAAGTTTGCTCAAGATCATTTGGAGTTCTCTGTTTCCCAGAGGGTTTGATCTTTCGTTTCTCTCATTGAAAGAAAACCTTTAATATCTTTGCATGCAATTCTTGAAGGCAAATGTGTAGTAGAAATGCTCTATCAAGCATTATCTTTTCTCTTTTTAGTTGAGAAAAGGGAAAAGAAAAGAATGACAAACTTTTGTGCATATGTTTAGCGTTATGCATGATATTTTGTTTGTACAGTAGATTATTACTACATTTAATATTTTGCTATGTAATGTGACATACTTTAATTTCCTTATTTATGATTGTTTCATACTAAAAAAAAAAACTGTTTCCCTACAGTACATTCACGGTTTGGCTGCACGAGGAGTTCATTATTTACACAGACCTGGCCCTACTCTACAGGATCTTGGATTCATCCTTCTTCCGGTTTGTAATTTTCATTCCCCTTTCTGTATCTAAAAATCTGTCTAACCTACGACTGCTTCTTAACTTTTAATCTTGGTGCTGTTGCAGGAGCTTGGGCAAGAAAAAGCTTACATTAGTGAAACACTGTTTACCTTTATTTTTTTATCCTTTGTCCTTGTAAGAATTCTCATCCCCTCTTTTAATTTACCTTCCCCCTTTATCTGCTTTCCTTCAGAACTATGGTTCAATTTTTTCCCCGTGAAATTATAGTCTGCAATTAGTGTCATAGTTTTTGTGAACTTGTAATAATGATATGCTCTACAACTTGTGATTTTGCAGTGGACATTTCATCCCTTTCTATTCAAGAGCAAAAAGATCTACACGGTTCTAATATGGTGCAGGGTTCTATGTTTCTTAGTTGTAAGTGTTTATCACGTGTTTAGCATTGTCTAATAATTTATAATCATTTAAACATTTTGCTTGATTGCTTTGGGTTAGAAAATTAGTTAGCATGTTGCCAACACAAAATGCAATCTTTGATGTCAACAAAGATAATACCGTTGATTAAAGTAATTGTATGATTTGGCAGTCTTATGTCTGGTTATGTTTCCATACGTATTAATGCAAAAGTGTGAGCATCATTACTGTTTGACGCTGGTTTCCTCTCTATACTTTTAGTAGTTTTTGACTTCCTGTAGATCTTTTCCGAAGTCTTTATATTCCAAACAATAGAAAAGCAGAAGACTTGTTGTGCTGTTGCATAATGTTTTTTTAACCCTTTAACTGTTTATGAACCTTACTGATAGATGGATATTTTCCATTATTTTGGAAGTAAATTAGGCTTAAAGCTTAAAATTTGAGCATTTTACGGCATGAAAGAGTTCATAAAAGAATATAAATGATTTGGGAATGTTCATTGCGATGATGAATGATCCGTTGTTAGCCTTACACATTCCCTCACCCTTTATATTGTCTAGCCAGCATAGTCAATTCGTTGGCCTTTTGATATTTTGAGTTGACTAAATAACCTATTGCATAATGATGTTATATAATAGTTTTTTATAAGCGTGGTTCCTTTATTTTTGTTAAATGCAGGTTTCCCAAGCTCTTCGCATAGTGACATTTTATGCTACTCAGCTTCCTGGTCCAAACTACCATTGTCGGGAGGTATATTTGTGAATGTGTACTTGTTTAGCAAACATCATATCACTTGTTTCTCTTTTCTTCCTATGTGACTGTTTCCTCTTTTTTTTCTTTAAATCTTTTAACTTGATACCGTGTATTTTGCAGGGTTCTAAACTTGCTACGCTGCCTCGCCCAGATAGTATCTTTGAAGTCCTCTTGATTAATTGTTAGTATACTATTGTACTGGAGTTATTTAGCTCTGATTCCTCTTTGGTTATTTTGGTGCTCATTTGGTTTTCATTGTGCAGTTCCACGTGGCGTGATATATGGATGTGGTGATTTGATATTTTCATCACACATGATCTTTACTCTTGTCTTTGTTCTTACATATCAAAAATATGGCACACGAAGGTAAATTGGTTCATGTTTCTTTTTATTTGGGTCTGACTCATTTTTGTGAACAATTACTTTTCCATTTCACTGCAGTAATGTTTTTTTTTTCTTTACTTTGGGTTGTTTCATTGTTTATGGGATAATCAACCTCCCTTAAGGTTTGTGCTTATCACACCGACACCCTTTCTTGGAGAAAAATTGCACCTAGTTCCCTTACTAGTATAATTGTTCACACTTACACTTGTTATTTTTGAAAAATAATACACCCCCCATATTTTTATGCAAACTATACAGTGTTCTTAAAAATAACAAAGCTCGGGAGGCAAGGGAAAATTTTGAATCAAGAAGGGTGAATGTGTCATTATCCTTAACCACAAGGAAGTCGGTGTAGTTGCCATTATTTATTTTAGAACTTGCCATAACTTATTACTGTCATGTTGTACTAGAATTAATTTTCAGTTATAACTTATTGTGCTTGTTGATGAACAACTACAGATGTATAAAACAGCTAGGGTGGACTCTTTCAGTGTGTCAGTCTCTTTTGATAATAGCATCACGCAAACATTACACAGTTGATGTAGTTGTTGCCTGGTGAGGAGCATTTTCTGAATAGCAAGGTTGAAATTTTGTGGTCCATGTACATTTTGGTTTAACGTTTTGATTGATCCTTGGCAGGTATACTGTTAATTTGGTGGTATTTTTTGTGGAGAAGAAATTACCAGGTTTGTGCATTTGGACATAATTACATTTGCTACTGTGAATTCAAAAGCTCTTTGCTTGTTATGCTAACTTGTTATTCCACAGAATTACCAGACCGGACAAATGCTGCAGCAACCTTGCTGCTACCATTAAGCACCAAGGACAATAAAGATGGGAGGACCAAAGAAGAGAACCACAAGTTGTTGAATGGGAATTCTGTTGTTGACCCTGCAGATTGGGTGTGTTGAATGTCTTCTATTTGTCCTTTTTTTTCATCTCTTTTGATGTGATGTCATTGTCTGTGATCTGGACATAACATGGTTTTTGTGACTTTACTCAGAGGCAGAGAACTCAAGCAAATGGTAAGATTCTGGAAGATGGCCATACAAACCATGCTGACACTGCAATGAATGGTGCATAGATATGTGAGCTTATGCTGCACAAAGTTGAGATCTGCTGCAAAACAACATGGCCTTTAGAAAGTTACAACCTACATATGACTAGATTTTGTTTGGTGGAAATATTGTTAGCTAATTTATGTTATTGTAACTGGGTTGTATGCTTTTTTTAACACCTTGCAGCCCTGATCCTGTCATTGTAAAATGATCTAGCATCAGCAGTGCTATAGAAAAAATTTTCCAATTCACGCTGCCCCATTTCTTAGTACCATGTATGTGCATATAGACAGTATATTTTTTTGGTGCACCAAGGCCATGGTGAAGAAAAATCAGTAAAATGTATCAAGTTTCTAAATTTCTGAATGTAAAAGAGATTTAATCCGATGTAAAACCCGACACTTGTACATTTTGTCGCTTGCTGACAAAAGGGTTGGTGGAGGAAATCTTGTGTCTTCATGGTACAATGTCATCCCACTGAAAATGCAAAACATGGCACATGGCGTGCATTCATTATTGAATCTAGAAAATGTCAAATTTAAATTAAATTCGCGCTGTTGAGACAATTATTATTCTTACCTAAATGTGAGGATGATGGATTCAAGTTAGGAACTTTTGTTTCTATTTTTTGTCGCTCTACTTAAAATGGGACATGGGTTATTTTTTTCTTGTTCTAAGTATTATTTCTTCTGTCGGACAGCGCCAAGGGTAAGGTAAGTTTTTGTTTAAAGGTCGAATTCGATAGGGAATGAAAATGTTAAAATTAACATTCTTGATAAAATTGACGGGGAATGTACGATAATAGGCTGTGTGTAAATAACTATTCATGCTAAGTTTATTGATTTTTAAAACAATTATTTTTATTATTAGTTGACAATCTAAATTTACCCTATCAGTGTAAAAAGTTAATAAACTTAGTAGTTTTTAACTTTGTATATATTTTATGAGTGTAAATTTACGTACTGCCTTAGTAGTTTTAAATTTTGTATATATGTGTTTGGAAAGAAAAAAGTTTCACATCTATAATTTTTATAACTTTATTTTTAAGAAAAATCACGTAAAGTTATTTAACTACGGTTTTTAATTATGATTATCAATTGACCATTTTATAAAATGTGAAAAAAGGTGAAGAGTGCATCTTAAATTTGATTTAACTAATCTGATGATAAATAAGGGAAATCTTTCAATTTACTTATATTGACATTAAAGTTGATAACATTTTTTAATAATTTGAAAACAACATCGCGTGGGTCAACTTCGTCTAGACTAGTTTCAAAATCACTATCATCAGATTCAGTAGCATACTCCTATAAGGGGACCTCATTCATACTCGATCTCTTCTAGAGTTTATTACATGACTCATTTTTTAAAATAATTACTTAATATCTTTTTTATTTAAATTAATTTTTAAGAAATATTTCTGCTTTTAAAAATATATTTTAATTTTAAAAATTAGTTATTGCTTTAGAATTAGGAAATCGAATTTGAGATATTGTAAATGTTGTATATTTTATATTCTATTACATTTTGTTATATATAGTTATATATATTATGTGAATAAAATAAAATAATAAGTTCTTCCGTATAATATATTTCTTATAACTATCATATATTTCATATTTCTTGTAATATTTTATATTGTAATTATATAATCCATAATATTTCATATTGTAATTATATGACTTTTTAAGATTTCGTAAGTCTATCCATCACAATTAAATTCGCATTAACTCTATATATCAATATGCGAACTTAAAAGAGTGCTAACTGTTGGTGGTAAACTATCGCGAGAAAGTTTAGTGATTTTATAATTAATCACTGTACAAAGTTAATTTTACCGATAAATTTAAAGTTTTTAAATTTATCTTCACAAAAAGCATTTTTCTAAGTAAAATTGAAAAAATGCTGTAGTGTGATTTGCAAGAGTAAAGCAGAAACTTTTCAAGACAACTTAATAAAAGGGACTACTTTTAAAACAATGTTTACCACATGGTGTCCACCGATTATTAAACGGTACATTACCTTAAATGACGAATTAGATGGATACGGAAATGTGATGGCGCTTGAATAATTCCCAAAAATGAAATGGTAATAATAAGTAACATTAACGAGTACATGGTGCCTTTTAGCATGTGCTTGTGTACAATTCTAGGTGTGTCTACTAGTTCAAAGTTAAAGAAAAATATAAATTTAGTGTATTTCCTTTTTCATTTGTGCGAAAAACTTTAAACCCAGTGATTGTAAATCTATATTTTCATCTAAAATGCACAAATTCCAAATTTACTGATGTTTTATCTTTTTTTTTTTCAAAATCTAATTACCTCTCTGTCTCAGTATATTCATTGAAAAATGTTTATTTTAGTAAAATCACTTTAAAAATAACATATTTAGCATTATTCTTGATACATGTGAAAACTTTAAAGTATGATGATTATAAAAGTGAGAGAATAATAATAGATAGAATATTAGTAGTAATCTAGTTGCTTTTGATTCATTGTGAATTATTGTGACAGATAATGATGGTGCATGAAGTGTCCTGAACCAAATTTTGAAGTACAAATTCCCTCCAAGTGTTTGTTTGTGAGACTGATGAATCACATGGAATGCTCCTTTTCGCATGGGCCACAAGCCTTTCCTGCCCTACACGTTGCTTAAACACCTCCTCTAATGGGGCATCATGTTTCTCAGCTATGTCATTCTTACCAGTCACACCTTGGATTGTTATAAGGATATATCTTAGACATTGAGATGAATCTATAATATATATAAATATAATATATAAGTTAACTGAGAAAATCTTTTAATAATAACAAATTTTAGTGATAAAAAATAACTGTTATTGCAATGATTAATTTAGATATTGATTTATAAACTTAAATTTATTAAAAAATTAAAATAGTATAAAAAAATATAATTGATCTCTAAATTGATAACTAAAATAAACTTCATTATGAATTAATTTCCAAAATATCACTAACATTAACTATCAAGGTTTTGAGTATCAAATGAATGTGTCTCTAATTAAAAAATTGCTCTCTAAATTGGTCTTTAAATATATTTTTTTGCTACTAAAATTAGTCATTATTTAAGGGTTTTTTTTTTTGTAATGGTAGATGTAAATTTCATACCTTACAAATTAGTTTTGTAATGTTTAGTTAAACTTAAAATCCATTTCTTAAAATAAAATCAAAGTTATTCAAAGTCTATCTTAATGAGATATATTATTTGTTAGGTCTATTGTTTTATTGTTATCATATCACTATTAATATACATCAACATCTAGAAATTTCACACCAACTAAAAATAAGACACATTTATATTATGTATAATGATATTTTGACTACTAAATTTTGATAATTTTCTCTTACAACATGAAGTGTAATATTCTAAATGGTTTTGAGATATTGAAAATGAGAAAATGAAAAAATGGAAAATCACTTAGAAGATGTCACCTAAAATTGTAAAAGAAAGTTGTCAACATTTAGTAGTCAAAAAATCATTTTCCTTATATTATTATATAAGTAAGTATAATTTCCATTTTATAAACTTATTTTGTAGAATTGACTTAAATTTAAAGTTGATATTTAAGTCTATCTTTCCTAAGATCGCTGTATTTGCTTCTTAACTAAAGCCATCTTTAATGAGCCTCCAATTGAGTCACCATCATTTATTCATACATACACCAAACCTCTGGTAACCCAGTTACTAGACTTTGTCATATCAAAATAATGTTTGTTGAAGAAAGACACGACAATAAACATAAAAGACCCTGTTTTTTTGTGTATACAAGGACAGAACTACAGTTTGAATCTAAGAAAGAAGCCGTATAAACTACCCACATGAGGATAATAGACCCTATGAAGATGGCTGAGTTACCTGTTTACCTAAATGGCATAAAAAGATGAATGTCTACCTAAATATTTTACTTTATCTATTTTTGGAAAAGTAGCAGCAGCAGTAATAAAATCACTGGATGTTTGAAGAAAATGTGAAGCGAATCTTGAAGAGTGAGGAAGAGAGATATGTCCAAACTTTGTACAGATACTCTAGCTTGGGAAAATGAAGAAAAAGTTATATAGCCAGGACTATGTGAACCCGATAATGCTTGTCCAAATTTATTACCTGTAATCCAACTTTTCATTATTGTTACCATTATTGCATCCTCACATAACATGGCTTTCTGAAAAACAAACCAAACACACTTAATAATCAACTTAGATTTACATAAAACGATAGTAGTTGCATTCAGCAGTGCTCTTCACCATATGTCATCCAAACCAAATTGGATAAGGTTCTATAAAATTCTGACAGGACAATCATATTTTTGATACTCACAATCTTTTTATTCTCATTTCATATTATTTTTCGTTACTTCTTATTTATTATAAAAACAGATGTTTACTTCTTTTATGACTATTTTATTTTTATATAAATGTCAAATGCTGTCAAACCTTTTCCCATTTTATTATTTGGACTTAAGCTAAAAACACCAGAAATCTACTTAAATTTTCCTTGTCCATGTTGATTTTGAATGAGTTTGCGAAAAGGAATCACACATAAAGAGTCCATATATTATTACATAGCTTTAGCTATTATATTGTTTTGAAGATATGAATCGCAGAAACAGATAAATTAGATGTTAACCTAATGGTGCATGTGAGTGTCAAAAATCTCATATATCAACAGAGATAAAACAAGTTTATAATATATAAATGATGTAAACTTCATCTTTAAAATTTTATTGAATTAAGTTAGACTAAAATCTATTTTAAAAGTGATGCATAACAGTGTCTACAATGACATATAATATGGCAGATGCCCCACAACAGCGATGCCTGCCATTAAACAAAAGCTGTGTTTGCGAAATTGAAGCTGTGAAAGTGTTGTGCAAGGAAGAGAGAAGCTACCCTTATTGTGACACAAAAACACATTTACACAGACACGCTGCAATGATATGACATATATATATAAATTATCTCTAAATGCCTGGTGATTTTTTGAATGCATTAGAAAGAGAATTTGGTGATGCAGAGAGTTTAGGTTTTGCTTTAAAGTGTTGAATGAATGAGATTTTTTTCCAGAAAAAGGGCAGACAGTAATTGAAAGGTTTTACACAGAAGAAGATTGGACATGATTATGAAGTAAAAGTGGTGAACACAGGTAGCCTGTCGAGATAATAAAGCAAGTGAGGTACCTGATATATCACTGAAATGGAATTTTTTGTTTGATTCTTTTCGAAAGAAAATGGTGCAGTTGGCCCCCATAATGGCCCTGCTTCTGCGTACACCTGAAAACCATCTGTGATTGAAAGGAGGGGTCATGTTCCTTAAGATTCACTTCCTTACCCCAAACATCTTTCATCTCATTAAGGTTTTTTTCGGCTCACAAAAATATGCTAATGCTGCCAACGGTTACAGACAAAAAGTATGTCGTTTATGTAAATCTCTTCTTCCTATACCATTATTTTGAGTATGTAACATCACTTCACCTACATTCACCATGCATCAAATACCGGTATTTATCTATGTTCGACAATTTCACACTTTTATTTATTTATTTTTAGTTTACATATCACCTATAATCTTAATTTCATTCAATGTATTTAGAAGTTGAACTCAGATCATCTATGAAACACACAATCAACATTTTTTTATATTGACACATTTGAAAAAGAAGGAAAAAAGTTTGAACAGTAAGTATCAGAGGACAGCCTCGAAAACCCAGTAGCGAATCTCACCTCAATTTTTATACTATACGTATGTTAAAAGGAACAAAATAACTTCAAATAGAAAACAAATAGGAAACAAACGAGTTTCTACTTGGTGTTGAAAAATTATGGATACTGCGTGTTCATTTCAGTTTTTTAAAGATTTCGTTGAAAAGAAAACACATAAATTTAGTTTTCAAATATTATCATTGATCCAAAAAAGCGCCGTTATTAGATCGGTTAAACCGATTGTCTCTCTCACTCATTCTCACTTGTATATAAAATTTTAAATAAATTTAATAATATTTAGTTAAAAAAATTAAATTCAAATATTTTTAAAGTTGGAAGATTAAATTAATCTAAAATTTAAAAAGAAAAATCAAATTTTTTATTAAAAATAAAGAGATTAAAAACATATATAATTCTTAAAATAAATATTAAAAATAAATACTAAAAAAAATGTCAATAAGAACATTTGATGTCTCTGATGTGTGATGTAATAAAACTGGTTTTAAGTCTTTTATCAGATGTCTGATGGCAAGAGACAATACGACTTAAAGTAATAACTAAGAAGCTTTCTCCAAATTAGATTGGATTATTCTGTTTTTCTGAAGTTGTTAAAAATGGAAGACACCAACTTGTGACGCTAAATGGAGGGAAAATACCAAGGACACCAAATGGTGACAACTTGTGATTTTATTATTTTTGAAATTCAATTATAAATTATTATATTTAATTATAAATTGAATATAATTCTTAAATTTAATATTTAAATAAAATATAATTATTTAAATATTATTAAAATTATAAAAATATAAAAATATATATTAACATTTGTAAAATTGACATATAAATCTAAAATATTTAATATTTTTATTACATTTTAGATATTAAAATCTAAAATATTTTATATTTAAATGTTAATTTTACAAATATTAGTTTACTTTTCTAAAATATTTTGAATATTTAAAATATTTTTAAATATCAATTTTAAAAGAATTTTAGAATATAAATATTAGAAAAAAACATTTAATAATTATATTTTTATAATATTTTAAATATTATATTCTATTTAGCAATTAAATATAAGAATTTTATTCAATTTATAATTAAATTTAATAATTTATAATTGAATTTAATAATTTATAATTGAATTTAAAAAATAATAAATTCAAGTGTCAATTTTAGAAAAAATATTAATATAATTTGTATAAAAGATATTAAATTTGGTGTCAATTTGAAAGAGACAAAATTAATTTATTTTAACAAAATTGGGATTAAATTGAACAAAAATAACAAATATAGGGACTAAATTGAACAAAAATAATAATACTACCACAAACTGACACGTGACACAATTTTGACTTGACACTTGGAATTTTTTTTTAATTTAAAAAATTAAACAAAAAAAAAATCAGTTGATGACACATGGCATGTACTGTTTAAAAACGTTAAATATTTAAACACTGTTAGTGAAAATGACCAAATTGATCAAGACTTGACGAAAATGAGGACCTAGTTGAACACAAAACGAAAATGATGACCAGATAGAATAAAAACAACAAAAATAGGACCAAATGTATATTTAAGCCTTCTTAATATGATTTTCATGAAAAGCTTGTTTGTCCGAGTTTATTGTAAGTCCCATTTTTCAGCTCTAAAAGCGTTTTGGGCCTGACCTTGTTAGAAGGCCCAGAATCAGTTCATTTGGGACCCCCCAAGACCCCTGTCCAACCCCCTAATGCTCATTGGTGTCTCATTTCTAAAAACAGTTACTCTCTCCCTCTCTCTAAAGCAAGAGCTCTGCTAGGGTTTCACTCACGTTCCTCTACGAGCTAGCCAAGCTCTCTTTCTCCAAGTAAGTTTAGCCCTAAAAGCTTCCTTGTCTTTTCTTTCCCTTTTCCTGTTTGGGGTACGCTGGTTTGGTCTAGGGCTCACCCTCATACCCTTGTTTTGTTCTGGTATCCACGTTTCAGCTCATTAATTAATCTCTAGAGCTATGGTGCTTCTCTGTTAGGGTTTGCATTCGTTTGCTAGCGTTTTCCAAGTAAGGGAAGCTCCGGTTTTCGCATTTTTGAGGTATGTTGCTTGTTTTCGTTTCTGTGTTATGCATAAAATGATCGGAAAATGCATGTGCTCGTATGAGACTAAGCTATATTGTTTTGTTGGACTATTTCTGGTTTTGCATGCGTGGAACAGTGGGGAGAACTGATATTTTCGCCCAAGCGAGCTCGTCTCGCCTAGGCGTGAGTAGCAAAAGCTCGCCCTGGTTTTTTCTTGAGCTCTCGCTTAGGCAGAGAGCCTATGTTTTGAGCGAAAAATCATCTCGCTCAGGCGAGAAGGTCTCGCCTAAGCGAGAACTCGCGAAACCTTCTAGGGCCCTTTGTTTGTAGTCTCGCCTAAGCGAGAGCCCGTAGCTTGAGCGAGGAAACTTCTCTCGCCTAAGCGAGGGCTCCTAGCTTGAGCGAGGCTAGTGCAGGGACGTACTCTAACGCTGTTCTCGTTTATGTTTGGGTTTTTGGTTGCATGAAGCAGCCAACCTAGATGTACAAAGAAAAACAATAAGTTAACATTTTTATTTTACTACTTTTTTTATTATCGTACATGGCATGAAGCAGCATTTTTATTTTAATTTTCAATTTAATTTTAAATTATCCACACTGACACTTGGTAATGAAATTTTATTTTGTGTAAGCACCAAAATTTAATTCGTGTTCCGTGTTTTCCAACTTCATTTTTGAACTATGAAACCTCATTTTGCAATTCCAATTTCGAACTCTCAAATCCCATTTTCGAAACAATTCTCATTCTTGAACCCAAACCTCGAACCCCATTCTATTGCAATTAAATTCAACAACTTTTTTTGTAATATAAATTTTTTTATATATATTATTTTACTTTGTTATAAATTAGATCAAAAGGTAAATAATCTGTTTAAGAAGAATATTGATATATTTAAATTTTAGAAAATAAAATAAAATGTTAATGAGAGTATTTTATTTTTATTAATTTTCTTTAAAATTTATTAATTATTGAGATAATCAAATATATATTTATTCTTTAATATTTATTCTGTATATTTATTAGAGAAAAATATAATACTAATATATAATTAATTTTAACAATTTTTTTTTATTTTATAAATTTAGAATCTTAAGTATTTTTTTCAAGATTTTAATTGTATCTTAACCTTAATTTTTTTTATAATAAATAAGTCACACAATTACTAACTACTCAACTACGATAGTTATTACCAAATTTAAATAAAATTATAATTATTAATTTAAAATATAATATTTTTTATTATATTTAAAATAAAATATATAAAAAACTTATTACCAACTATCTAATATAGAGCCGTCACAACTAGGATCAAAATTTATGGTGAAACATGCTTGCACTTTTCCTTTTGGTAAAACACATGATATCACTTTAAGGTTTATTTTTTAATTTTATTTTTAAAAGTAATATATTATTGGGCCAATGAGTGAGAAGTGAAGCCCAATGGTGACATTTTAATTAGCCTTTTGGTGTTTTCAAGCGATGCACCCCTAATATTTATTCAGCACTTCCAAAGATTCATGCTCTTTCATTTATGCTCTTGAAAGATTAAATAAATAAAAAAAATTAATTAGATAGATGTAATAATTAAATAATTATGAAGTGGTAGAGGTAGTTGACTGCCGTAATTAATTGACAATAGTGTTTAT
>Ga0099823_1001022_pt1 | contig 21670 bp, 11 predicted proteins | sample CowpearedBW_FD_76831 | JGI IMG/M metagenome (GOLD analysis project Ga0099823, IMG submission 76831) | Root nodule microbial communities of legume samples collected from California, USA - Cow pea red BW | ecosystem: Host-associated > Plants > Roots > Nodule | place: USA: California | collected...
ACACACACACACACACACACACACACACACACACACACACACACACACACACACACACAGAGAAAAGAAACCCCTAGGACGCCATTCTAACATGCAGATACAACACAAAAATGCTTTCTTTGATCAGAAGATGATATAAACTATTCTAACAATCCCCTCAAGCTGGAGCATACAGATTATATGTTCTAAGCTTGGAACATATAAATTGAATCCAGTCCTCTCCAGGATTTTATCAAAATGCCTGCAAGTTGATTATAGGAGCCAAAAAACTCAAGCAAATTTCATTGGACAACAAATTTTCTCTATAATCAATTTTTGTGTTTTTTCATCTCATGAAACAGAGGGATGGAAGCAATGCCCATAACTGCTTGATTATCAAAGTACATTCTCATTGTTGAATTTCAAAAAACTTTAGTACCTGCAAAAAATGTTTTATCAACACAAGTTCACAAATGAATGCTGTCATTCCCTATATTTAGTTTTCGCACTTGATCGAACAACTACATAGTGTTTCTTATTTTTCCAAGAAATAATATTTCTCCCAATGAAATCATATCATACATATATCTTGTCATCATGCATTGCATCTCTAATCAACCTTTACTCCTAAAGTACATTTTCAAACTATAGTTTGCATTTTTATTTCAAGCTCTCACATAATGTTTTTGTGATTTGGGTACTCATGCGCACTCTTTATGTGTTGGGTCTCCATACCCATCTTTTTATACATTGGGCATCTATACATTGGGAATTGATCATTTGCGCATTCACGCTCATTGCTTTTATGTTGTGGGTGCCCGCACCCATCCTTTCTTATTTTAAATGTTCACACACCTTGTTTGCCCATTTGACACTTTTAGTCTTCAAATTAAACTGGTTTTCATATCTTTGCTGATGTTTTACAATGAAAACAAAAAAACTTAGTTATTCACAATATATTCTCATTTGTTGAATTTCACAAAAACTTATTTCTTGGAGAAAGTGTTTTACCCACATAAGTTCTCATGTTAGTGATGTCACTGTCCTATATTCAGATTCAAATTCAACACTTGATCAAGCAACTAAATTGTGTTCCTTGATTTTTCAAGAAATCATGCTTGCTCAACACAATATCCAATAGTGAAACATTTGTCTAAAGGAGACCCAGCCCAATCATCGACAAAAAATCCATACTAGGGTACCTTCTTTATTATCATACAGTAGACCCTGTCCTAGACCCTTTTTGAGATACATGAGAATGTTATGATCAATGCAAGGAGCCTACATAACCGACTCACCAAATCAACCGTGAAAGATAGGTCAGGTCTAGAAATAGTAAGATAAATAAGTTTTCCCTCAAGGATCTTGTATATCTCACTTTGTTAATTTCTTATTTGGATCCATGGAATTATCAACTGGTTTACAATCATTCATTCTTATTTCTTTCAAGATATCCAACACATTTCCTTCTAGAAATCACAATACATTTTTTTGATTGAGACACTTCAATGCCTAGGAAGTGTTCAAGACTATCAGGATCTTGGGTTTGAAAGTGTTTTCACAAATGTTGCTTTAGCTGAATAATTTTGGTGGCATCATTTCCTATAATAACTAGATATACATTTAGATAAACACGTTTGCCAAGTGATGTATAACAATAAAACACTGAAATATTTACTTCGCTGTGTTTCATCTCAATGATCTGAACAATACGATTGCACTTTCCAAACCAAGCACATTGAGATTGCTTGAGACCATAAAGGGACCATTATAATTTACAAACCAATCCTAACTCTCCTTGATCAACAAAACTAGGAGGTTGCCCCATGTAAAGGTTCCACCAAATCACCATAAAAAAGTATTCTTAATATCCCACTGATGAAGAGGCCAATGGTAAAGAGCTGCCACTACAAAGTGATGTACAATTGTCATTTCGGATATCATTGTAACCTAGACCATATACCTAAGTATATTCTTAATCAACCCCACCATTTGGCCCCGCTTTAAAGCCATACACCCCATCTACAACCAAATGTTTTCTGCTCAAGTGGTAGAGGAACTACGTCCCATGTTCAAGAGCCTACAATTCAGCAGTCATGGTTTATCGCCATCTAGAATGATCCAGTGCCCCGATCACATTTTTTGGAACAGTAAATATGAGATACAGAGAAAACAAATGAAAAATAGGAAGGCAATGCCCTATGATAGCTTAACAAATTCTCAATAGGACGAGGGAACGAGTATGTTTTTGGAAAGAAATGGGCCAATTGGAATCTATATTATCACTAGTAACAATATTGAGTGATGATGGCAAAGGAGTTGAAGAAGATGACTCACCATGCAATATGGGACCAGTCACTTGTGGCCTACGTTGGTAAGTGATGAAAGGCATCAATGATGACCGGGTGGGTTTGATGTAGTAGAGGAACCAGGATGATTATCACAAGTACGAAAAGCCAAGGGTTCACCTACTGAAATGGGTAAGACTTGTTGGATCGAGTCGACTTTGTGAAGGGACAAAGAGAAGAAATATGTCCCTTCAAAAAAGGTGACCATTGTAAACATTTAGTGCTTTTTTGTTTCAACAACAATACCCTTTTCAGAGACCTGAATATACTAGGAAGACATATTTGATGGCTCTAATTGATAGTTTGTCCAAACCTAGAGACAAGTACAAAACACAACCAAAGACACGAAAAGTAACTTGAAATTAAGGTTCATTTGGAAACATAATGGAAGAAGTAACTTTACTTTCAAACGGATGAAGAAGGCATTGTGTGTGTGTGTGTGAATGAGAAGCTTACAACAAAGGCTTAAGGAAAGGGAAAACAAGAAACCCCTAGGATACTAGGCTACATATAGATACAACACAGAACAACTTTGTTCAAAATATAATATAGACTATTGTAACAAGCACACAGTGGGCACAAAAATAAGATGTATTCATAAAATATAAGTGAATCCTCTTCCAACCATTCCCAAATTACACTTACAAAGGAATACAATATAAAGGAATTTTTATTACAAAAACCAGAGGACAAGTGCACAGCCAAATAACCACACATTAAAAACTTTAAGCAGAAAGTCCTAGAAATTAAGTTAAAACCATTTTATTAGGTAACCATTAAATAGTAAAGATGTTCTGAATTTAAGAAAATGCAAAACTAAACTCCATAAAAGAACATATACTCAAATTAATAAAGCAATCACCATAATAGTTATACAGAGTATGATTGTATGATGATACCTTGCAGCTCAGAATTCAGAACAGACTTATCTTTATCAGAACCAAGGGTTGGAAAGTCTCCCGAGCTTAGAGAAAATTCTTCATTCTTGGGTTGTGTAACGCCCTGTAATTGCACCAAACTATTATCAGCGGCAGGGATAGCAATCTATGAGAAATAAAGTATACGTTGACAGTTGGACCTAAGAATACAAGGAAAAGACACCTAGTTTGATTGTATTCCAAATTATAGTGGATAAACATGATGTTTGGAATATCTACAACCAGGTCTTAACCACAAAATTAGTCATAGAAGAAGACAAAAGTTCTTACTGTCTTACCACACAAATAACAAATCATACCTACAAACATGTGCATCGTCACATAACTATACTCCACAACAAGGCGTGGACCATCCCCAAACCAACAAAATGTGGGTAGGAAATGGAATGTCTTTTACAAAGGTAAAATTCCAGTGACAATCACTGTAAGACCAGACATCTTAAACACTAGATTAAATCAGTAAATGATCACAGAAACAAGTTTTAAGCAGAAGCCTACCAGTTTTTCTGTAGTCCTAGCAGCATTCCAAGCACCTGAATTTTCAGTCAAGGGTTCAGCAAATCGGGATAGCTGAGAGCTGCCAGGTCTAGTTTCTGCACTCCGAGGACGCAATGATGTCAATGAAGACTGATTTTTTGACAGTACCCCAGATGCTGATGAAGGCCGAGAATTTGTCCCCCATGAATTAGCAGTGGGCTCAAGAACCCTATCACTGCCAGCAGTAGAAGGGCGTGTGCCACTTCCACCGGATGATGGACGGCCACTGAGGTGACTGGGCGAACTACCACCACCATCAGCATTTGGGGACAGAGAAGAAGAACCCCATGCATTAGATGTAGAAGATGATGATCTACTGCCCCAGCTGAGTGTACCCCTAATAAAAGATCAGACAAGCATCCATAATATAAAACTACAAGAAAGAAGGCATCAGAAAAAGTCCTAGCATTTGGGTTTATAGAATATATACTCACTTAGGAACAATCTCCACGTTTGGGTCCAGACCATGATTTTCTAACCTTCAGAAAATTAAGAGGTAAATTTTTCAGATGGCAACCCAATCAGAGTTAGTTGATTGAAAGGTTAAAAGTGTTCAGCCAAATCATAAATACCTCTGACTGGGTAAGTTGATAGGTTTTGGAACTGCAACTTTCCCTAAAACAGTCATACCACCTCTTCTGGAAGAGGAGGCCCATCTGCAACAGCATTATCATATCATCAATGTCAATTTTCTTTTGATCACTTAATAAGTGAATATATTTATAATTCATGTGCACATTGAGGGAACTATGATAATGGATAAGATACTGGCATATGGCCTAAGTAAAATAGCAAGCCATGATGGGACTTAAAACAGATACCAGATTTGTGCAGAAAGCTAAAACAAACATGTCTGAATTCCGTATACTTTGTTACAAAAGGTGATGAAAGGGTACAAGGGATACTTTTATACTGGGTCCGCAAATCAATGAATTAGGTTAGTAGAATATAGGGAGGTAGAATGAGCAGTTAGGTATTTTGTTTTATTTTGTTTTTTTCTCTCAGCTCTTTAAATACAATTACTCTAATACACTGGTTTCTGGTCTTAGATGTTCAACCAACTTAACAATGGAATCAAATTGCCATATCCTCAGGTGAAAAAAACACCATAAAATTTACTTCAAAAACCCTAATGACACCACAGGACCTGCATACTGCCCAAACTTCTCACCACCAGTTCACTTTACTGACTTCAAAAGCACACAAATTTAAACATACCTCCGTTCCCCACTCAACATGCTTGAAGTCATAGTCTAGTTGCTGCCACACGGTCATTCAATCCTAATTGAAAGGCCTGCTTAAGAGAGACAGAGAAACATAATTCAATTAATAAGGCGTATTGTAATGATTTCATACAGGAGCAGAATTTAAGATGTATAATAAATTATAATGACAACATTAAACCAGTGAACATTTAGTAATTGTACTCTTTCATAAATTTCAAGGGAATCATGGGAGCTATCAACTAGTAACTAAAATGTCTGAACTAGCAGCAGCATATTCACAACAGCCTATTCCGTAGTCAATATATTATAGTTCTAATTTTAGGATGCCATTCATCTATAACATCATTCTAATACAAGCATCTCAGGCAGTTACCAAGGTTCTTCAAATTCTAATTTTCAATGGCAGCAAAATACATTGCTATCTATTATTTTCTCCATTTATTACGAAATCTGACCTGTCTCCAATTGGAGCTGAGCCAATAAATAAAAAATGTTAAGCGTGACAGAGTTCAACTACTGATGGTTTTAAGTAATATTATCAACTCGCATGAAATTTAGACTCCTCTAAAACACAAGGAACAGTTCAGATGACCCTTAAATCTTTCTGTCGTCGAAATAGCAACAAAATACATGTGTATCAACAATCAATTTCCCAATAAAAATTATAACTTTCCATTTTACTCAATCAGCCAATCAAATGAAATAATATCCAAAGTAGTTATCTTATCAGCAAAACCAGAGATCCAAAAGCAGAGGTAACAAGAGCAACACAAGCTTTCAACAGCAAGCGCTCCTCAACAATGCTACCACAGGCAAGTTACGCCCAAAAATCACACATGCGCAACATCTTCAAAAACTGAGAAAACAAGGATCCAAACGAAGTTCACAGGCACAATCGCCATAAAAAAAGCATTTGATCATTATATTCCTCAACATAAAAAATATATACAAATGAACGATTGGACAAAATACACTTTCGCGATAAAAACATATTTTACACCGCTCCATTTAATATCTCGCAATAGAAAAAAAAAACAATGCATATCAAATCCCACAGCAGTTAAAGTTACAGTTGCAAAAATGCCAGTTCTAATCCCCCACGAAATACGCGTTTTTTCCTTCCTTTCCCCGTAATCAATCGCGGATGAATTAGAGTTGGAAGTGGAAACGAAAGTGTACCGGATACAGTGGAAAATCCGTGGCCTCGGAGAAACCCTAGCAAAGCAATTGCAGAAAGCTGCGAGGAAAAGGAAAGATAAAAGGAGATGAATATACGTTCAAAAGGCTAGGGGAATTTCGCGGAAGGTGTTGAGTGAGGTTGAGAAAGAGAGATCTGAGGGAGTTAGAGACGATGGGTTTCGGATCGGAGAGGGAGAAGGGTACACGAGTGAACGAGAACGAAAATGAGAAAATGAGAGAGAGAGAGAAAGAGAAAGAGAGAGCTGAAAGACGTAACAGTTGAGTTACCTTACCATCCGTGAGAAAATTGTTTATTCATATAGGTGTAGGCCCAACCTACAAGTTACATTAGTTTATTTTCTTTATCTTACATACAAAATTTATAAAAAAAAAAAATCAACAGTAAAATAATATTTTATTTCGTATAATATTTGTGTGAGGGAGTCCGAAATTGATTTCTTAAAAAATTAAAGTTTTAATTCAAAAAAACTTAAATTGATTTTTGTGCTTACACAAAAATAACATGCGATGGAGTTAAAATAATCTAATGATAAATTGGCGATTTCTTTATCTGTTTACGCATGTTGCTAATTATGGCTTAGTGAAAATATTTTCTGCGCAAATAATAGAGTTTGTTGCAAAATAGAAAAGTGGAACGAGTAAAATATACCAGCTTTACAAAAGTATATAAATTAATTTGGATTGGAAATATGATTTCGTTTACAAAAGAGACTAAGGTTTTTTTTTTGGATTTTACTTTTTGTCTTATAATAAAATGAGTGGACAAAAAATGAATAAGAGTCCTGAGGAGTGAAATGATGTTAAAAGTGGATAAGAATAATTTTATTATTCGTAGTGGTCAAGTATGGCTTGAATCGCATTAGTCAGATGTGTAATGTGGTGTTGTTTAAATATTAAGATTCCAATTCAAAATAGATATTACTAAAAAAATGTTATAGTTTAACATGAACCGTACTTTAAGAAAGTTGCTTCTTACTAGCAGTACCATGATAAAAAATAAAACCACGTCAATCGTTTCATTAATTGTTATTTATTTTACATAAATATAAGATAATTGTGATCGATTAATTATTAATGATAAATAAAAGATTACACAAACATTAATCATTTTGTATGATAATTCATTCAATGGGGGTAATAATTGTCTTAAAAATCTTAATCACAATAACTTTTTATTAGTCAAAAGTATACAAATATTTACACTAACAACATTGTATAGTTATAAACTCAATAAATAGTATGTCTATAAAAATAATAATAATAGAATGTTATTTGAAGAGCGAAACAAGCCAAAAATACTTAAACCTTTGTTTTAATATATATCATTTCAGTAAAAAAGTGATGTTATTTGATTGAAATACAAAGGAGAATTTGATTATATTTAAAGGTAAAATTTATAAAAGTTTGTGAAAAATTTAATAGATGTGGTAGATATAAAATAATATTTTAATAACTAGAATTATTATATTGCAAATTTTCTTTGATAGTTAAAATTAATATAAAAAATAAAATATAATTACTATTATTAGTTTTATTATTATTATTATTATCTTTAGTATTATTATTAATATGATTAGTTTTAATATTATTAATGTTATTATTATTATCATGAATACAGTTAATTTTAACTTTAATTGTTATTAAAATTAATTATCAAAAAGTTTGATAATAATGATAATTGTTATTATTATTATTAAATTTTTTAAATAATTTTAATTATTAATCTGTACATGTATATAATAATATTTTTCATAATTAAAGAAATTTTTGTATAAGCACAAAACATGATATCAGAATAAAAAAGTTAATTGACACAGTTTCACCTACCTTCCTATGGTCAATAATGCAGGTCTGCTCTTGATGCAGATTCCAAGGATGCAGAGAGTCCCTTTGGTCGACCAATATAAATACATGCATTACTGCATTTGCAGATAAAAAGCATGTGACAATAAGTAGAATTTAAAGAAAGAAGTTAATACGTGCATTACTTAAAAGCATGTGAAGGTAAGTTAGAATTTAAAAGAAAATATAAACATTTAAGTAAAAGCATATTTGTTTAGTTGGAATTAAAAAGATAAAAAAATTGATGAATATTTAAGTAAATATTTATGTATTGAGGTGTCTTCTCTCATTCGTCTCTTCATTTATGTAAGAATGAAAATATTTATTTTTTTCTAAAATCATATGGACAATCACCTCTAATAACCTTTAATCCTTAAAATGTAAAACCATATAAGCAAACATAATATTTGAACATAGAGTTATTATTCGTTAGCGTCTTATAACATAAAAATTGATCGATTATCCGTCTCGTTTTACTCACATTTTACTCACAGAATATCTGTTTATAAAATAGTAATAAATATCTAAAAATATCCATAAATATTTTAAAAAACTATGATTTTTTAATTAAATTTAACCTAATAAAAAATATATTAAATATTAAATATTAATTTTAATTAAATTTAATCTAATAAAATAAAAGTTAAATCGTAAGTTCAAATTTATACAAGTAATAAATACTCACAGGACAGTTAATATGATACCCTAATTTACCTGTTTATAAACAAATATTAGATTACCTATAGATACCTATTTGAAATATTCACTTAATACTTGTAACATATTGTATTCTCAAATACATACGAACATAGATAGAAGATTCAACAAAATATATTGAAGTATTCCACGTACACCAAATCAAATATATCATAAAAATAAATTGAAGATTCAACCAAATATAAATTTAATTATCATTCATATATCATTTCACAATTACATCAGCGCCCGAGTTAGTATGCACATTGATTGGCAGAAGATTTTGTTTATCAATAATTTTTTTTTTCATATATATATATATATATATTCAATTTAATAACTAAAAGAATACTTGTCCGTTATATTTTTAAAATCCAGGATAATGAAACCACAATAATTCAACAAAGTTTCATAATTAAATCTCTCTAAACCTTTTAATTAAAAAAAAAAACAACTTTTTACAAGTATGTTGTTAGCAATTATTGTAAAATTATACCTTTCAAAATAAAAAATTCTAAAATTCTAAAATTTAAAACTAATAGGAATATATATCTTTTATTATCAAGTATATTAATTAGATATTCACTTGTTTATCGTGAAAGTGGCTGTCCATTATAATGCTATATTGAATGTATTTATTCGACCATTGTAAAAACTAGTAATTCTATTAGTTGGAAACTATTCGTTGAGTTGTGGTAATGTCATTGAATATAATAACCACTTAAATTAGTTAATTTTATAAATATATCTAAAAGAAAATTGAAATGTTTGAGACCATTAATTATAGAACTTGAAGTAATGTTGTTTTTTTATGGATTTACCATATATTCATGAAAAATTTTTGAATAAATATTTTTAATATTTTTATTTTTGAAAATAGATCATAGATAAACATTATTTTTAAATAAATTTTAACATATTATATATTCATGAAATAGTTTTATCTAATTTATTGAAATCTGAATTAAAAATTATCTGATTTATTAATTTTCTTTATATATCTCTTATTCATTTTTTTTTCTTATCACATAACAAAAAAAGAAATCTGAGTTGCCACCTTCTGAGTAGGTCAATTATCTCACTTATTTTTTCTTCTTATTTTTTAAGACTTTGGACATTCACCAATTATACAGGAAGTTTCGAACACATTTTATTTACATTACTAATGTTTTTGTTTCCTTTAAGAAAGAAAGATGAATAAAAGAAAATGAGTAGATAATTGTTTAATCGATTGTTAGGAGAATGAAAAACAATAGAAGAAAGGAAGGAAATATTCAGGAGGACACACCAACGACATAAATAAAGTTTATAATATTTCTTTTTCTCGAATTGGAGAGAACCACCTCATCTTTGATACCGATAGATTTTATATCTATTTTATCAAAATATTATTTTGGAACATTGATTTTTCAAAAAATAAAAATAAAAAAGACAAGAAAAATTTAACACATTTAAAAATGTAATTTATATTGCACCTGGTGTATCATGAGTAGGTAGCGTAAGCAAAGAGAAGTTGCAAACATTGTCGCATTCATATTGCAATAACGCTGGAGTAAAAGAACCTTCTAACAACACGTCGTTCAGATTTCTGAGCAATAAACTGTCCCTATTATGAGTTTAACATCGAGTAACATTAATCACTTGAAAATTATTTAAGTTTTGAAACTCTTCCACCTAATGAACTAATATTCTAAATTTAATTTTTCACTCAAGTTTAATTCAATTAGCCAAGTTAGTTCATTTTCTTGCATTGGTATTAACAATTTGTTTTCACTGTGCTTTTAATAATTTCTTTCCCACGTGTTAATTGAAAATTACAATATCATTTTCAGCTCAGAAAATGTTAGATGAAGCAAACAATCAATTAACTTTCTGTTTTTATGGTTTCTGTTTTTTTCCGTTGTTTCCTGCAACAGCTCTTATATATAGATCTTCTTATGCAACAAGATGAAACATACAGCTGAAGAGTGTTACTCTAAACACGGTTTTCCACCCTGGTTCAAACATAAGACTGAGCATGCTACTAACAATTTCTCTGTTGCCAGTTAATTTAACAATGCAGAAGGAAACACAGATGAAGGAACTCAGAATAATGATGCTATCACAAAAGGCAAAGAGAACATTACGGACAACATTCAAATTACTCGAGAACAGATGCAACGGATATGGAGAATCATGCAAGAGTCAAAGAATGACTCAAAACATAAAGCCAACAATCTCATCGGTGAGTGCAATGCAGATTCATCTAAAAAAGGTAAACAAAATCAAAATCTTTGAATTCTTGATACTGGAGCAACGGACCGTGTCACTTACAACACTGATTTCTTTACCAGTTATTACAAAATAAGACCTGTCTCAATCCAATCGCCGAATGGTTTGAAAGTTGTGGCAAATTATTCTGGAACAGTTCAATTTTCTAAACACCTTTACATCGACAATGTTCTCTATATACCTGAGTTTAATTTTCAACATAATTTCTGTTCAACGCATAATACAAACTTTAAACTGCAATCTAATTTTCTTGCATGAGTTTTGTCAGATTCAGGATGCTCATTCCCAGAAGATGATTGGCAAAGCTGAATTGCTTAAAGGCTTGTACTACCTAGAGGGGTTTGAACATCTTATAAACACTGTTTAACTCTGATAAAAACAGTTCTTGTAATAATGTTTTTGACATCTGGCATTATAGGCTTGAACACCATCTGATAATGTTTCACAGCACATTAGAAATATGTTTTCCTTGCTAAACAGCGGAAATTACGTTTCACCCAGAGTAATAATGTGTCTAAACAAGTTCTTGATTAGATACATATTGATATATGAGGACCCATAAATATATCTTCCATGCACGGACGTAGGTTCTTTCTCACCATAGTTGATGACTTTAGTACTTGGGCTTTTCTTATGAAAAGTAATATCTTACCTGATTATGTAGGTTTTGAAACTCTTTCACCTAATGAACTAATATTTTAAATTTGACTTTTCTCTTAAGTTTAAGTCATTTTGCCAAGATAGTTCATTTTCTTGCATTGGTAGGAGTTTAACAATTTGTTTCCATTGTGCTTTTAATAATTTATTTTCCAGCCTTCGTTAAGCATGTAAAAGACGTGTTAATTGAAAATTACAAAATCAATTTCAGCACAGAAAATGTTAGATGAAGCAAGCAATCACTGAACAAAGAAATGAGCAGTTTGGTTTGGTGGCTTTATGTTACTTTCACCTTCTAATCCGTGGCCCGAAACTGTTCCTTCTAAAGTCATCAGAGTGAATACTTGAACAAGCAAGAAAACCTTCATCCTCTATCCTTGAAAATTTGATACCAAACAATGTAAATCTCTTAAATGTTGGTATCTTTAACCTTATTACCTCTGATGATTAAGATTAACATGCAGATCAAGTGCACTTTTTTCAGGGTAGAGGTGTATTAGTCTAAAACATGAAGAGGGAGCGGTTGTTACAGGTTTTGTTTGTGTAAATGGCTGCCAGTAACCTTGCAGACACTGCTATAACTATTTTAAACAATTTGACAAATGCATATGATACAGAAAGTGCCTCCATAATGGCTGGTGGCAGACCCTGGGCCTATGAAACTTAGGAAAAAGTCCTTAAAATGGATCATGAAAAGTTGTGACTCGATATGTTAATCCAATGCCTCAACCCAAACCAACTTTTCCGTCTAAAAATTATTTTCTTTAGATAGCACCAATTTGACAGCATTAATTTTCTAAGCTAAAAGTGACAGTGATGGAAGAAAAAAAACGAGTAGAAAGTTCAATCCATGCAATCTAACTTGTTTACAATGACAAGGATTAACCATATCTCTTGATTCAAGTTAGTTTATAAAATGTAAAAATAAAAAGTTATAAATTCTCTAAGCTAAACTCCTAAACAAACTCAACAAAGATTGTCTTTTTATGTTCTAATAATTACAAAGTGTCTCCTTTCATTATTGGTCCTCACATAACTTCGCTTGCCAACAAACAAGTTTTAAAACTGTGAAACACATGGCATGATTGCACACTGAATTGCCAAACCAATCACAACCACAACTTAAAACATTCAGTTTGCTAACAAACAAACAAGCCAAAAATAATGCATCTAGAACAAACAATCACTTCTGTTCTAATAAAAGTTTCTTAAATTTGCAAGACCTAAGTAAAAGCATTAATGTTGAGTCATTGTTCCCTTTAGCACGTTGTCTGTTTATAAGGTCAGACTTGGTTATGGTCTTATACTTAAAAGGTGAAGTGTTTGCATGTTACGTCTTGCGTCTTACCTTTCGTCCACGATCTTCCTATTTTCATCTATAAATCCCATCATAACATAACTGACACAGCGCAACTGAGTCAATCTGTTTTCCATAGGCATGATCGTGTGAAAAATCTCACACAATCCTATTATTTACAGACACAACACAAGTCTATGTTTCATGACAGTTAAACAATATGAACATATATCACACATCAGACAGACCTGTACAAGAAGCAGGCAAGCAACACCTTCACAAGTCCCAAACCATTCTTCCATACTCCTTCCATCAATACGCGGAAACACCAACCGATTCACAGCCTGATTGGGGAGCATCGATGTCCACCCAGACCTCGTTTTTGCGATTCACAATTCGGATGGGAGTGTTGTACTGCGCGATCGAGTAACCACGGCGAGTCTTGGACTGCGCCCAGGGAGAGCGACTGAGGCTGGTGGCGAGCTTTTCCGCCTCCTTGACAATCCTCTCATCATTGGCGAATCCAGAGAACTTTCTAACCGCAACGCAGTGGGTGGTGAACTCATAGGGCCTGATATTGAGTTCTGGAAGCGGCAGTGGTGGGTTTCCTTGGAACTTAACGGGTAAGTATAAACTAACGTAGTAGCCTTGGGACTGAAGAGGACCGGCTCCGGGGACGGTGGTGGTCAAGACGGGAACGGTCATTGGGATTCGCGAGAAATTGAGGTTGGCGCCTTCTGTAAACTGGAACAACCTGGGAGATAGTAAAATCGGGTTAGTTGGTTGGTTAGTTAGTTAGGTATTGTGAGGGGAAAGAAGAATTACCTGTGAAAACCGTCCCACGTGGCTTTCTCGAAGGAAATGTCGAGAGCGGGAGCAGACATCCAAACGGAGGTTCCATAGAGTCTGATCTCGAAATCGGACTGCGAGTGCACCACAGTGTACGGTGGGGACTCCGGCGCACTGCTAACCATAGCCAAACATGTCGCGATCGCTGTTATGGTTAGTAGTGTTATTCCCTTCTTCATTCTCCTTTCCTTTTCCCTTCTTTACTCTTGCTATTTCCTTCCTCTTCTGTCATTTTATCAAGGCTTTTAGCCGTTGACTTTTGTGACAATTGTTTTATTCTGATTCTGATTGTGATTTTTAGTGATTATATACCTAATTGAAGATTTCAATATATCAGTTTCCTTTTGTAACGTAACCTACCACATCTGCATCAATGAGAGTTGCTTGTCTTCAGCGCCACAGTTTGGGTAAGAGAGGGTGAAAAACTAGGCAAGTAAAAGACAAGTAACAGCTACACAGCTTGTTATTGAAAAATAGTCTATTTTGTTACATATAGATTTTCTAATGATAGTTGAAATGAAACAGTGAAATATATAATAGAGTTATGTACTAAAATTAATGTGTTATGATTTTAAATACAATCTAGTAAGATAGAAGAATGATTTGTATTCAGAAAAAACAGTTACAAAAGGAGTCTCTTTGTCAATTGTTATACACGATAGAATTTTATATAATAAAATTATTGAAAGCTGTAGCTAATGGTGGAACATTCCTCACGTACGGCAAGAAATTACCTCAGCATCTTGTCTTTGAAGAAGCAGATCATAAAACAGTTGAATGGACCACTTTCCTCAAAGAAAAGAACCTCAAACTCAAAGCGTTATGTCAAGATTGTTTTCCTAGGAAACAGTAGTGAGTATTGTCAAGATTTCCTCCCTTTATTTTTGCTCTCATTGTCAAGAGCTCCTTTATCTGTCGTTTTCATTATAGGGTCAGTTCTTTGAGCGATTAACTCATTTTCATTGAGGCCAGATATTGATATTAAGGTAATTTCTCTTCTTAATCCTTGCTATTGTATGCTTTGGAAAATTTTATATCCAAGATTATTTAAATGCATCGCTAATATCGTTGTTTATAATATCGGATCAGTAAAGCATAAGTGTAATTTTCTTTAAGTGAGATAATTTTCTTAATTGGCAAATTTAGAAGTTTTCAAGTAATTCCTCTTAAAAATCTATTCTTTATTTAAAGGAAAATGGAAAAATAGAGAGACTTTTAACCCCTATTCGAACTAAATTATATGTATTTCCCATCTCTTCTATTTCTAGCACAATATTATACTAAACTATTATCCAATTGTATGACCGCTAACGTCGAATATTCAGAAGAATTGAGATGACCAAAAAAAAAATTAATATGCTGTGTTGCTATTTCAAGTTTTTAACGAAATAAATGCTGTGTTGCTATTGTCATCCACATGTTGGTCCTTCTAAATCCCAAGATAAACGCGCTTACTAAGTAAGAGTGTGTTTGCAAAGTTTGCTGCAATTTTTTATTCCATCCAACTTTCAGTCTCTGAAGTTTGGTGGCAAAGTTTCTTCTGTAAAATATTCCTTCCTAACAGTCTCTGCGGAGCAAAATCTCACCTGTAAATAAAAGGGGGAGAGGGAGCAAAAGAAAGAATTACAAGAGAATGAAGATGAAGCAGCACAACGAGTTGATATCTAACGCCAAATAGTGCTGAAATTAATCATTTGGTTTGTTCAACTTAAAAATATGAGCCAACAATCTTACATCCCATATCACGTAAGCCCCATTACATTCAGCTGGTTGACTTAATCACAACCTAAAGTCAATTACATGATCGTCATCCCAAAGAAATGAGGGAACTCGTGGATGGGAACATTGTGCTATGAACAGCAGCAACAAAATCCCTAGGTTAGGTTGGGATACCTATGTGCAAGGAAGATTCCTCAAATCTGGCCTAGATATTTAGTGCTGTGGTGTCAATCCGCTATGTTTGTTATTACATTCCTCTATTTCCTGTTACGCATTTGCTATTGCATTCCTTTACTTTTTGTTATGCTTTTGGTTATTTTCCCTTATATAACCTGACGTAATGAATTATGACGAATGAACAGAAAGTACTATTCATCTCTTTCCTCTCATTATTCTTGGGAGGCAATGTCCCTGGCCTCTAATTCAGCAACTCTATCCAATCACCTATCACTTTGTCACTACACCCCTGGCGAAAATCACAGGGAACTGCCTGAGCCTAATGGGAAGGGTCTAAGACATGAGCCCTCAACCTCAGATTCAGAAGGTGAAATGCATGGTCAGCTACAACCACTACAGCTACTCTTCAGCAGGCAATTGCCTCCTATTTCTGTGATGTTAGATCAAATTACAATGAGCAACACTAATTTTTTTCTTATCTTAGAACCCAATACACCAGTTCAAATTCCAAAGAAATTCACAAATATGAGTAAGGTCCACCACAAACCCTATTGGTCCAAGCCCACAGTTTCCATCAGATAACTCACTTTTCCCCCCTCAATTTTTGAGCTTCAACACATAGGGTCAGGTTATACTACGGGGTAACCCTTCAGAAAGCTCAAGGCATCTCTAGCACTCAACCCTTAAACATAAAGGGAAAAACAACTCTTTTAAAAACAGGCATTTAAGACAAGAAACACTTACCAGGGAAGTATATGATTTTAACAAGGGTTTGGCTAGCTGCCAAATTGGCTTAAAAACAAAAGGTGCATCCACAAATAGTACTTGATCCAATCTCTTCGGATAGTAATAATAAAATACATCAAACTGCAAAAAATAAAGAAATATATTAGCTGTTGTGCTGCTGGTTGCACAACTTCTTTCTAGTGACGCACTACAGTTCAAACCACATTAGGTGATAATGATACAGACTTCTTAACTGAATTATGTTTGGCAGATAGTAAAAAATATTACCAAGAAAGTCAAGAATTTAAGATCAGCATTTTCTGTTCTGAAGCCTCTGAGATCAACTATTCCAAGAATTTTTTCTTTCCCAGTTGGAAGCTTACTCAATGCCTTCTCAATTAAGAAAACACACAGCCTCTCATCGTCTGCAGGGTCCACTGCCTGTGACAGAATTATTTGTCCATATTGTCACAAACAGTTATCCATAAACTGAGGTATATCTGAGGCTGCCGGTTATATCTGAGGTATATCCATAAATTAAGAAATGAAAGTACAGTATGTAATATGTAATGCAGAAAGTGAGAAAATTGACAAAAGTTGACCTCAGTTATGCCAAGTGACATCAAGTTGCATATACTTACAACCAGAAATTTGTACCAAAACTAGGCAATCACATTAATTCCCCAAATTTAACACCTATGATACAGAGTAGAAGTATCAATTGCAAGTGATGAGGTGCTAGAAGCAGAAAGAGTGTGTTTGTTTTACTCAGTTCCCTCATTCCAATGAATTTCCTGCATCAATCCCTGTCTCTATGGCCATGAATGTTCTAAACTAATAGGTATTCAAACCCAAATCAGAGTACCAACTTCAAACTCTTAATTATTATCCTCAGAAAATTGAAAAACATATCCTTCAGTGCAAAGCAAATTTTCGCTGCATGCCAGTATTGACATGTTCTCGAATCAGTTTCATTTCACGGAATATAAAAATAACAAGGAATATAAAGCAATAAAGCACAATAAAACACTAACAACTACCACTTCTACTCTTACCATAGGAATATGCTTTGATCCAACCACCACAAGCACAGGTCTATCATTAATATCTAGAAAGTCGTGTACGTATCCTTTTCCAGTTTGAGCAGCATCTTTAACAGTTTCATCGGTCAATTTAGACACCCCAAAATCTTGACGCCATTTCTTATAGAGTAGAAAGCAAAGCAACAAGATGACTAGTAGGCAGAAATTTGAATGAAAATTAATCCCATTAATACGAACAAGATTAGTTAAGATATAGCAAAGCAACCTTTTGACTTGGATTTCACCCTGGTGGGCGTTGACCATGGATTGCTTATTGACGCAGTAGATTCCTTAATGACCTGAAAGTACGAGCGTCTTTTACAGGTATACACTCATCGCCATGGCGTGTCAACCTGGCTGGAGTGTTAACCGAACTCAAAGACCTCGGAACTCAATTGCTCAAAGCACACCATGGTCAAAAGGCATCAGAGCAAAACCCAAGTTTAAATTCCACATTGAACACGTCAACAAGGCTCATTTTCGAACAGATCAAATTACACATGCAGGTAGAAAATAAAGTTTGTCAAATTCGCTTATTCCCCCAGTTCTCAAACAATGGGGGTGATTTGTTATGAATAAAATTGGACATTACAATCACGAGAAGAAGGATACAATGGTTTTAGTCAACTTGGAAATAGCATCTTCAACAGAAAACTTGCGATCTTTGAGAAACCACAGTATCATATCTTCGTCATCCCTTCCATTTCTTCCAACAGGAAGGCTATGGTGTTCTTTTTCGAGCTTTTCCTTCACTGAAAGAACTAACTGCATTTTTTTTTTTTTAAATTAAGAGAGTAATGAACAGGACGAGGATATGCGCCAAACTAAAATTATGCATTTGAATTTGACCGAGTATTTAACTGTTATTGTGCACTTAAAGAGAAAAAAAGTGTGAAATGCTGAATGGAAGATTGAGAAAGAAGTGCTTACCTTGCGCGTGTCGAGTTGCGGTTGCGAGTGAAGGTTACTGCATCGAACAGGGAAATTGGTCCTAAGGGAAAAGTTTGAAAGAGAAAGAGGAGCAGCGACAGTTGGGTACAGAGTACGCATGTCTATCAATTCCGTGCTGTTCCTTACTCTCACCTTAACGGTGGGTGGAGCTTTAAGGTTGTTCCACCGCCATACCACACCCTCTATACTTTTCATATATTATCAATAAATTTTTTCTTTTATTTATTTTTATATTTAACAAAATTACTCTTAATTATAACTATTTTCTTCACACACACACATAAATGATTAATTTCTAATTTTAAATATTTACTTTTTAATATCTCTTATATAAGACAATTTTTTATATAATTGATTTATTCAAATTTTATTTTTTAATATATCACACATCAAACAAATAAGAAATTAAAATTAAAATATATTTTAAATTTTCATTTTTTATAACTTATTAATTTAATTGTAATATTTAATAATTTTGCAATTGCTATTTTAACATATACAATCCTTTTTTATCAATTTTATCCTTAACCAATATATTTTATCTTATTATTTTATTTTTAAGTTTTGTAAATATTTTTTAAAATTAATTAACTATGTTTAATAAAAAATATAAGATAAAATTACAAAAAAAAAAATTATAACTACTTTTTATACGTATATTTTTAAAACAAATATCTTTTAGTTTAATAATTATAATAAATTTCATCTTTATATTGCGAAAAAAAATGAATACATATATCCTTACAAGGTCAGAAAATATCTTAGGTATCCCTTACCTATATAAAAAAAAACATGGAATCAAACTAGAATCACACAACTTGTATTGGTAAAGAAAAGATGAATAACGATTGTAAATTTTATGGAGCAATTTTAATTTTCTAAATAATATTTAGTTGATATTAAGCATAGAGAAAACTATAAACATCTCAAAAGTAAATTTGTAATAAAATTTAATGTAAAAGTATATATATATATATATATATATATATATATATATATTATTCTTGTAGTCAATCATTCATTTAAGGCTATAACCAGATCTGGTTAAAGCTTCACCATGGAAAAAAGGTAGCACATTTTTAAACACGCATCCTCCATTTTCTTCCCTAAGAAACAGGTTAAAAGTACATTCAAAACAGTATAATTAATGTTCTTGAACTTGTACATTTGTACTTCAAATAAAAATTGATTCCATTTCAACTTTGCGTTCAAATGGAACCATTTTTCTATGTATCTGGTTTTGATGTTCAAGTTTGTCAGTCAACTGAGTCCTCCACTATTATTACACATGCCCATAGTTATCTTTATGTACCACCACCATTTTCTTATTTTCATATTGCCCACGTTTGAGATTCATTCACAATCAACTTTACAGCTGGAAGAACAGCAATGACTGAGGTTCAGCCATTTCCTGTTTGCCTGAATGCACAAAGCAGAAGCATTAAACTCCTCCTTTGTAATCTATACTCCACGTTATCCTCTGGCAAGCTTTCTTGATAATCAGAAAGCGTGCCAAGGTGGAAACTTCGAGAGAAAAGGTTGAGGAACAGAAGACGAAACATGAAAAGTCAGGTTAGTGTAGCATGGAAATGACGCTAGAACTGAGTAACCTGCAAATGGGCATCTGCATGTTCTTCGAGGATGGTGGGTCATGCTGGTTTTTGTGTCAGTATACAACAAAGCAATATTTTCTGAAGAGGAGAATGTTTTAGGAGAAAATTACCGTACGAAAATTGACCTCAAACAATATAGATATTCATTCTTGCCTATATTTTATAGATCACATTTACATCAGTAATATCATGGATCATGACATTGCCACCTTATACTCCTGCATACCACACTGGAGGCAGAAGCTCCAAACTGCGCAAACCCATTTGTAACATAGTAACATTATGAATCTGTGTAGTCAACTGAATATAATCAGATTGGATTTTGTTAGTCTAGTTTAAGTAATTAACTCAAACCAATTTCTTAAAAGATTTTAAACCAACCCAACCAATACCGTAGCAGAATTAGACCATAATTTATGCATAGCATCTTTGGTGTTAAGAAGATTCATAAAGTGAGATTAATTTATTGTGATAAACAGAAACAAAGTGAGATTCATAAGGTCAATCAAGTTGAGAAGAGTCATTTCTCAAGGAGGTGATCTAGTTTTGCAGGTCCCAATCTGAATTATGTTTTGAGTATATGCGACATGAATGACAAGATTTCTCCAGGATGATGTTTTTCTGAATGTTTTCAAAGAGCGACATGAGAGACTGGTTTTTTACAGCTTGAGTCACAGCAATTATGTCTCTCGTATATTGTCCTAGTTTGTGAAAGCTTATTCTTTGTTAAATTCAATGTTAATGATAGGATTGGAGGAAGAAAATAATAAAAGGTCCAAATTTCAAGTAGCCGTAGTAACACAAATTTTCCCTGAATGAGTATAATATGTTGCCTCGTAAGATGAGGGTTCAGGGGTTAATTCAATTCTCCATGAGGCACAAACTCCTTTCCCCAGATATGTAAATAAGTGTGGCCAGGGAAACTTCACTAACTAGGAAAATTGGAAACAAATGCAACAAACAATTAAGTAGATATGGTAATAAAAATAAATACTAAATCAAACAAGAAGCATTACAATAAAAGAGAGACATTATTAGCATGCTCTTTTCAACACACATATGTTCATGGGAGTGTGACCTACCAAATAAAGCGAGGGACCTACATCATTTAATGATGAGATGCCTGTGAATTTTTCTAAATAAAACAAAGCGTTTAGAAAAGACTGGTAGCAGCATTCCTTCACAAAATATCATGTATTTATAACGTCTTCAACTACAGTCAACATATTACAAAGTGTCAAGTTTCTTCGTTTTTCTCTCTTCCATATATAACATTGCTTTAAAGTTAACTCTAACTAGTCAGTTCATGCAGGGGTGGAGTTTGCCTTTGGTAATGTATATGATGGTAGTGAACAGGAACATGTATGCACCTCATAATTCTTAGGAGGGTTTATGTCCTGTACTCATAGCATATCTTATGTTATCAATGCTCCTGTTTTAATAAAAAATTCTCTTTGCCTATGAAAAAAACTTTAACTAGTCAGTCTAGAGGCCAAAGGAGTTAGCAGACGGTGAAAGCTCTCTTTCATTATCTCAGTCCCTGGATCCACCAGGTGACCCAT
>Ga0099823_1001025_pt1 | contig 21640 bp, 9 predicted proteins | sample CowpearedBW_FD_76831 | JGI IMG/M metagenome (GOLD analysis project Ga0099823, IMG submission 76831) | Root nodule microbial communities of legume samples collected from California, USA - Cow pea red BW | ecosystem: Host-associated > Plants > Roots > Nodule | place: USA: California | collected...
CAAAAACAGTGAGTTGAGTATGATCCAAGCCGAAACTTAAATGGATTAAACAAAAATGAATAAAAAAACAAACTGAAAATCAAAAAACAAACTGGAAAGAATAAAAGATATGGATGTGAGAAGACATGGATGTGAAAAGAAGAAAAGGTAAACTGAAGACACATCTTGATAAAATCTTACACGTGAAAAAAAAAAAGTGGTAGAAGAAACATTAAGTTTTGAAACTGAGATCTAAAAAATAAAAATGAAGAAAAACAAACCTTTTAAGAACGTTATTCGTGCTTGATAGACTTGCCTTTGGCTTTGAAGAGATCTTCAGTTTTCTCCTTCTTGAAGATTTCATTCATCTCGAAAACAAAAACCAAGTTAAGATGTGAGAAAAGAAACCCCACATAAAAAAAACAACACATAAATGAAAAAAAAACTTTTAAAAAAGAGGAGAATGATTTTAGTCCAGTAAAAATCAAACCTTTTACAAATGATCTTCATGAAGGTCATCAAGAATCTCATAGCAAAAAATAAATCAAAAGAAAACAAGATATGAGAATAAAATATCCATCAAACAGCAGATTTGAGAAAAAAAAACTCGATCAAACCAATATCGACAACAAAAAAAAGTATATCTGAAAGTTAAATATTCATCAAAGAAAATAATAGAACAAAAATAAGTAGATCTAACAGAAAAATAGTCATCAAACACAAAAATGACAGAAAAAAAAAAGTAGATATGAGAAGATGGTAGAAGAACGAAAACAAATGAGAAAAGATGATTTGAGAAGATGGTAGAAGAATGTAAGAAGAAATAAGAATTTGTTACCTTCTTTTATTCGTGAATGTCATGAAGAAGTCAGAATAAAAAATAACCCAAAAGAAAAGTATATATGAGTAAAAAATATCCATCGAACAACAGATCTGAGAAAAAAAGCTCGATCCAACCAATGTCGGCAACAAAGAAAAGTATATATATAAGCAAAAGATTCATCAAAAAAAATAATAAAACAAAAATAAGTAGATCTAAGAGAAAAATAACAATCAAACACAAAAATGATAGAAAAAAAAAGTAGATCTGAGAAGATGGTAGAAGAACGAAAACAAATGGGAACTTGTTACCTGTTTCTTATTCGTGAAGGTGTCTTGAGATGGTCTAGCCCATCTCAAGACACCTAATGCACTATTAATATCAAGTCTTTGGACAATAATATTAATTACTAGGGGTATCTTATTGTAATGATCAAACAATGATAATAAAGCATGTCCAACAACAAACCCATCTTTGGATTGATTTATCGTCGACAAAGTCAAACCTTATAATTATCACATGTTTATCATCACATGTGTGTATGCAATCCGACCAAATATTAATCTTCCTTTAGGCCGACCAATACTCGTATGAATATACATAAACATGAACATTTAACATTCTTTACAAACTATCTCCTCAAGAGATGTCACTTTGTCAACATTTTGATTCAATTTGCTCATAAAGCAAATGTTAAACAAAACCAAAATTTGAATATTTATTTATTCCAAAACCAAAATATTTATATTTATATTTCAAAATATAAATCCTTATGTTCATATATCTTAATTTAATTATTATATTTGAACCCAAAATTCAATTCGATTAGGTTTTCTGATTTTCCTCTTCTCCTTTACGAAAACAAACATTGCTCTGATACCACTTGTAGGTTTATGAAAATATTAAAGAGCAATAAACTCTACACATAATAAATTAAGCAGTTCCCAATACTTTAAAGAATTGAGTGCGGAAGGGAAGCGTACCTTATGATTGGATTGGGAACAATAGATAGAGAAAGATGATACCTGGTCTTCCAACTGTAGAGCACCTTTAGTTTTCTCTTGATTCTTTCTTCTAACAAGGAGAAAGAGAAAAGCACAAAATAATATTTTTTGACGTGCTCTCAGATGGGGACCATAACCCCTTTATGTAACCTCTGACGCTTACTTTTCTAAATTGGCTATTAAAATATAACGGTCCTAACATATTTAATTATTTATTTAATTATTTATTATATATATGCATGACCCAAATTACTAACAGCACAGTATTATATATCTATATATATCACAATAAATTATAATATAAAACTTATTGTAAGACGACAAAAATTAATATACAATTTTTTTTTGCGCTTTAACATCATTAATGATATACAATTGTAGTTTATATATATAATACTTTCAAAGAGTATTATAACTATTTATTGTGAACTTTTTTTTAGTGACCACAATGAAACACCATAATCTAATGCTTAGGGATAGAACCAAAGTATAGCAACATCTAGACTGTCTCTCTTGGAGCTTAATGATAATAAATAAGAGATTTAAATATGTTTTGGTGTAGGATTAAGTTATTAGGTTTTTCTCTTATTCCTAATTTAATAAATAAGAGATTTAAATATGTTTTGGTGTAGGATTAAGTTATTAGGTTTTTCTCTTATTCCTAATTAATAAAAAAAGTGTCCCAAAAGTAGTGTAGATAGTACTTTAAACAATTAAATAAAAGGCTTTAAATAGTGTTTTGAGGGTTAAGAATAAAAATTTATTAGAGACAAAAAATTGAAAAAATAATTATTATAGACAAAAAGAAAAATTTAGAAGTATAGATTCTACAGTTATTGTGAACTAATCAGAGATAATGATAGGATTTTACATGTATTTCTAAATATTAATACATAAAATATACCTTCAAAGTTTAATGACTTGCCAATTGTATTATTCTTTAAATGGTAATTAGTTGATGATCCCACTAATTAGTTCTCTCATGATTACTTTGATGCAGAAATTATTTAACAATGGAAAAGTTGTTGTAAGCAAAAGTTGGGAGTTGGAACAGAAGCATAGTTTAATATGATCAATTAGCAAATACTTAAGGATTTAAAATATGCTACTGACATAAGCACAGAGTCCAAGTGACCATAGGAAAAAAATAAAATAAAATATTTCTATTTTCAAATTCAGAACATTTTACCCAAATTTATTGCAAATGACTTTTCCAATTTCTGTTTTTTTTTATTTCAACCTTTTGCAATTCTCCAAATTAAATAAAGGGTAGCCTACACAAGATGGGAAAATTCAGATTCAAGGTTCTTTGTTTTAGTGTCCCTCATAAGTATTTTTTAATAGAAAAATAAAAAAAAAATCAAAAGTTATAATTAGTTTAATGTATAAATTAAAAATAAGATTCAGAGATATTATATAATATAATTTTAACAAACTAATTTCTGGTTTAAAATTGTTTTTCATTTCTAAACTATTATAAATATTGTATTTTTACCACTAAATTAAATTATATATTATTTTATTCTTCAAAGTCAGGTAAAATATCTTTTTAATAAACAAGAAGAAAGGTTTTCAATGTGAAAATAAAATTTTATGATAAATTATAATATAACTTTTACATATAACGTGTTTAGAAGATATTTTACATGATTTTAAACGGAGTATAAAAACAAAATAATCTATAATTTAATTTAAGAAAAAGACACTTTATTAAAATAGATTGAAATAAAAATATATTTAACACTTAATTTATTTATAAGTCAATTTTATAATATAGAAAAATTAATTTATTTCTATTTGTTTTATTCTAGGAAAATGTTTGTTCAAATCCTATTTTAAATTTTCCAGTGTATTTGTAATTTTCTTTTCAGGGAAAGTCCTTCTCACTCTTAAAATTATACATATTACATTTTTCATTTTAGTTCCTCAAAGTATTATTATATGGCGTGACTGTTATGTGAATCGTGGGAAATTGTAGTAGCTGAGATCATTACATAGTTGAACTGTCACTGTGTATATGGAATAGGAATAGAAGAGATAAATATAATAAGTAAACGATATGTGTAATTAAAATAGATATAAAAAAATGTGTATAAGTTTGGATAACCTATTTTATAAGTATCTTTAGAAGAAGAAGAAGGTATAATAACTATTTTATAAGTATCTTTAGAAGAGGAAGAAAGTATAATAATTTTTCTTAAGTTAAATGAGTATGAGTTAAATATCATATTTAAAAAAGAATGAGAAAATTTTATAAATTAGCTTACTATGTAGTTTTATTATATGAAAAGTTCATTTAATTTTATAATGTGTATTTTATTTTGTTTTTTCAAGAGTTATTAAGAGATAAGATCAATAGTCATTTTATCATATTTTAATTTAATTTTTGTAAATTTTATTATGTGACTGTTATATTTAAGACTTTGTTTTTGTAATTTTTATTTTAATGAAGTTTTGAAGAGTCACACTTAAATCAATGTTTATTATTTTAAAAATATATGTTTTCGAAACAAATAGATTTTTATTCTTATGATATAAACTAAAAGTCATAATACAATATTTTAACTTAATATTTTTTTGTCACTTTATTTTTAAGATCTTATATTTTTCCTCAATTTAAAAGTTTCATAAGACTTAATTTTATAATATATTATTTACACTTCAAACTAAAAATATTCTTTTTATTTTTATTATTAGTTATTATGAATGATTCTTTTTTATTTATGGTTCTGGAATATTTCTCTCACACATAAATTTTTAAGTCTTGAATTTATTATAATGCCAACATAGTCCGATAAAAATGTTTTATAAAAGTAAGAGCCTTAAATATTTTATCTTAACTATAACACATGCATTAGAGATGCTCCTAGTTAAGATATAAAATCTTATAAAATCCATATTTTAAACTTATGGCCCGAATATCTTTAGCCAATGCTAAATTAAGTTCTATATGGAAAAAATATATATTTGATTTAGAAATATCTTACAACTAGAGTTTTTTTTTTTTACTAAACAAAGCTTAATGAGAAATAGACTATTCACTGCATAAAATAATTTTATATTATGTAATTAATTATTTGTTAAGAGAAAATATAACTGATGACTTTGAATTAGTTAATAATGTAAAAGCATTTTACGCAGCTAATGTATATAGTCATTAAAGTAACACTTTTTAATCAATCTGTGTCTAATTATAGAATTGATTTTGTACAACAAATCTCAATTTATGGACAAAGTACGTAAACTAAGCTATAAACAAATACTAGTACGTTGATAAAGTATACCCATAGGATTAATCAACTATTATACAATGAAAATAATCAATTAAAGTGGTTTTAAGGGCATGGTGGAGCGTCATTATTCAAAAATGAATTAGAAAAAAAAAAATACAACAATGTGATAACTTTTTCTTCTTCCTTCTCTTATAGAAAGCATGAGACAAGTCCCAATAATAGCTCATAGGAAAAGAGTTCTTACGGCTACCCTAAGCTCATTTTATTCGATCTTAACTTATAAGCATACTCCTCCTAATGATGGCAACCACAACCCTAAACTACTAAAGAAGAATAAAGGGATTCATCTAAACCATTATTTTATTTGCACACTACAATTATTCCTATAGCATTAGCCATGTTATAATTGCTGCCATTATGACCATTATGATGATCATGAATGACGTACCTTTTAAACATACTATAAAAGAGTTTAGTGTCATGTAATGTCACACAACAAAAACATTTGGGAAGAATACAAACTTACTATGATGTTTAAGAGAGGTGGTGGTTGTGGTAGTGGTGGTGTGAGCATTTCAATGTTGCCAAGTTCTACCATGTTGGTTGGGTTGTGCCGACCTCGGCGACGGCTCCGGCGACGGCGCGGCAGCAGCATTCGGCTAGGGAACAAGAGAAGAGGGTTCTGCCTTGGATCACGTCCTGTGGTACAATGGGGTGTCATGGCTCCTCTTAGGATGTTGAAGAAGATCATCATGGAAATAACACCAAAGGGTCATTGGATAGAGGCTTATTGTTGGTCTTTACCTCTTCTACGTCCACAACTGTTTCCTCTTTGTTAACCAAAAAACAAGTAATGGATTTCATCTCCTATCTTTTCTTTTCTTCAAAATGTGAAAAGTGAAAGTGTAAAACTCAAAGCGTGTACTCAACTTGGAGGAAGAATCTAATATACATTCTCCTTTGTGAAGCTTCGTGTAAAATGTCAAAAGGCTAAAGTTCTGTTCAGTGTAATCAGATATGTTTAATAAGCACTTAAAGAGTGTTTGTACAAAGTCCTTGGTTTAAATGTTTGGATTTTGCACTGTCTTCATCAATAAGTTAAGATTCAAAACACCAAAGAGCAATTGGTTTTCCTGATAAGAAAAGGATTGTGTTATTAAGACCACTTGGTTTGATACAAAATAGCTTGTTTATATTAATTAAGTCTCTTTAAATTAATCAAGAAAAGGTTTTCGTGGACAACTTTGTTGTCTTGTCACTTTTGACAAATTTTAGTACAAAGCTTGAGGAATTTCAGAGACTATTCAGAGTCTGCGATTAAAACTGAGTATGAACTACAGAAACCAGGAAGATAACAGAAAAAGAAACGAAAACCACTTAAATCTAAATGTAGGAATAAATACAATTTCAACCAAGCGCAAATTTTAATAGGTTTAAAAATACTATTTTAACTAAAATGTTCATTTATTTTACCCATTTCGGAACTTGTTTATATTACACCAAGTTAAACTTTTCTCTAGGATCATATGATTGACCATTAATTCAGATTTATATCTTATATTAAGACTTATATTTAGTTGCACTTTAATAAATTGAGTTCAAATAGCAATAAAAAGTAAACAAGGAGCCAATAAGTGATTCATTGTCAAATTTGCATTTTGTTGCAAGAATGTTCAAAGATATTTGGTACCACAATATTCAACTATGCACTGTAACAGATAATGAACCAAAATGGAAGTATTTTGCCATTCTATCAGGCAAAAGCTGAAACCACATTTGGTTACCATCAAAATCATAATATAGTAATAGAAAAGCACTACTTTATAAAAATCCCCTTGAACATGAACTATATTATACAAACAAACCAATCTTCATGTTCATGCAAACCAAAACCCGTTAGTTTAGTAGTTACTTTTTTCCGAAGAATGAAAACAAGGTTGGTTGTTTATCATCAGCCTTTTTTGTTTTTTCCTTTTTCTTTGCAGGTGTCGAACTTATCTGATCATGATTTTCCAATGCTGGCTTTGAATCAGCTGAAAAAGTCTCGTACTCACGCTTAATTGGGAGCAGAGAAGCATTTTGAGAATGGGAAGAACCACCGAATTTCACCTCCTTGTCTACCTCCTCGGCTTTGGCTCCTTCAATCAAGTCTTCAGTAGGTTCAGTCTTGACAGATTCATGACATGATAACTTCTGCTCTGGCTTTGTGTCTTTTCTTTCAGCTCCCTTTTTTGAAAAGAACATAGAGATTGACGTGTTCCCTTCTGCCTTTACTTGAATCTGCCAAACATAGGATAATGCTAACCATGGTTTTAAAATTTCAATACTAAAATCATGTACACAGATTGGTGTACACCCTAAACATGTAAATACATAACCAATAGTGAACTTACGAAACAAATCCCCCCAACAAACATGGCCACAATAACAAAGTTAAGTGACAATTTTTTCTTCTTTGAATTTATACATCAAAGAAGAAGTGGGTATAAGGATCAAGGTAAGTATAATTGCAGGTTCAGATAAAAGCAACGTGTGCTTTGTCCATTGAATAACTTGTTCAACTTAATACACCAAGACATATTCAAACTAGAAAAAGACCAAATGAAAGAAACATTAATGAATGTTCAATAGTCCTACCTCCTTTATGCACTCAGGTCCATCAAACGATGACTTCCCCATAGCAGGTGTCACTGGGTACCATACCTAGAGATGAAAAAACAAATGGGAAAACTAACAATGCTAAATGCAACGATACTAAGCCACAAAATCTTAACGACATGACTGGTATGGTATTAATGAAGAAAACAGAAATTACAGCCTCAATGTTCAACAAAAACACATACCAAATCAGATTCTTCATATGGCTTCATCACACTCTTAAAACTGGAACCAGAACTGCTTAGCCAGGTATCAGTTGATTCCTTGCTGCCCAAAATAACAGGCATCCTATCTAAGGAGATACAGTAAAGTAAATATATAATAAGTATTTCGCCAATATAATTGTTATAATTATAAAACTCCCGAGTTAATCTTATATAATTCGGAATATTGTTAGAATTATATAAATAAGGAGCTGATGTATTGTTAGAAGCACTCTTTTTTTTTTATTTCCGTATCATACCTCTATTATTAGAGGATATCAAATCTCCTCTATTTATTGCATTGATTCTTTTTTCTCAATATGAACAAAGCACCTATGCGCTCACACGGTTTCAGCTTATTGTTGCTCTTTTTCCCAGAGTTTAACAATATTAGGCCCCTCAAATATATGAATATTACAGCAGTCATTCTCAACTGCTAAAAGGCCAAAGGGGAAGTATAACCTAATATATTCTGAGAATCTGGGGTTGTTCAAGGTTTAGCCAATTTCCACATCTTGACACTCGGTAGGAAACTTATGCTCTATGAAGAGTTCTTTATTAATTTACTAAAGGAAAAGGAGGCATACCTAGTTATAAATTTCAATAGAAGTAGGACAAGAACTGTAAAAGGTTGGTAATATTGAACAATGAAAATATCCACATAAAAGGTCATTTCCGTTGGTATGCAAAAATTTAGAGTGCATGACTCACCGTGAAGCCACTGAAGTGCTGAAGATGAAGAGGTTGTAACAATGGTGAATGTGTGTAGTGTTTCACCTGCAGTTAACAATATCACATCAAAATTACATGCAGTCTTGTCTTTCATTTTAGACAAATTCAGTTCCTTACATCTTTTGGCAGAAATGTTTACCTTCAGAATTTTGCCATGAGTCATAAAGAGCGGCGAAGACAAGTGGTCGTCCATCTTTGAAGTGAATATAGTAAGGCTGTTTCTTTGAACCATCCTTTTTCCACTCATAAAATCTTAAACATGTAATTAAAAAAGAGGAAGCACTCCCAAGTCATGTTGAAGCCAAATATACGAAGAGATGGGTGAAAATATAATTAAACAAGAAACGCGACACATACCCTTCTACTGCTACAAGGCACCTGCTCTTAGGAAGCAAACGACGAAATGATGCCTTTTCATCAATAGATTCAGATCGAGCATTAAACTACAGTATAGAACACATCCCACATCAGGTTGAGAACTTTGTTTGACAGATTATGATCTAAAGTAGTATTGTAGTTGACATACTCCAATAATGATCATGAAAACAGTAAACACACCAAGAAATTTCACAATGAACATTAGCTAAAATGACATTTCTAGCTTTCATAGTAGTAAAGCAACAAGAAAAATTGTCAGGCTCATAATGATATGATGATATTTAAGAGAGGTTGAAAATTATTCAAGAATTTAATAAGGAACCTGGTATCATAATCAAGGTTATTTAAATATAACATTTTAATAACAAATTGAGCAATTCTAATTGTACCCTTATTCATAATAAAGACAGAAGAATATCACTAATTTCCATAAATCATTCTTCCTTGCACAGGACAAAATAGACAGTTAAGAACCATACTATCCATCATAATAATAAAACTTACGAAATGGAAAAAACAAAAGGAACTTCCAGCTACCCTGATTTACCAGTGGCTTCCAGAATATTGGCATGCTATAAAAATGAATATAAAAGAGGTTGAAACCTAACCGTGTGCATAGGTGCATCATACACCCGCTATAATTTCTAGCATTGTTTAATCATAAATTTCTACAATGTGAGCAAAGTGCTCGAGCTAAAACCTTAAATTAAAACTTGATTTTCTGTTAAAAGATTGTGTAGTTCCTGTATCAAATCCACATGTTAAAATGTATTAAATGTTCATTATTGCCTGTGATGTTGCATTACTTGTTACATCGAGAGGAACTAATCTCCACCACCAGTAAGCCTATCAAGAGTCTATACACATGGATGGTATGCAGAACATAGGAAACACATTCTACAATTATAAAATAGCTCTTCATTTCCTTCAATCATCTCAAAAAGACACTATTCTCTCTCTCTCTCTCTCTCTAAATCCCCCGCTAAATTTAACTGTTGCTAATATAGTCAAATCAAAATTATTCATGTGATTCATCAGAAGTTATTATTATATAACATATTCTCAGAATAAAAATAACTCAACAATACAGGGAAGAATCTGTCCACAGCACCCCCTTCCCTTCAATATCATGCAATCAAGTCTGACGATATGTACCAAATATCTTAATTATTTTATCTAAATTAAAGCAATTCATTCCCAGGAAATGACAAGATAAACAATAGAAATTAAATATATACATAGATTAAGATATTATGTTTCCTTACCACTACTATAATAACCCCCATATAAATCAAATGAAACCAAAGTTAGAGTCAAACATAAGATCCTATAACTATTGAACCTTGGTTTGCTTATAAATGTAAGAAGCTAAGGTATTTTTATGTTAGCTTCTTATTAGTATATAGTTTATACTATCAACTAGTATTACAACTAATTAGTTATTCGCACTCTATTAAAGTTACTCTAACCATTCATGCATACAAAACTTCAGTTAAGTTCCGTTACTGATTTTCAAGCTCCCACACACCCAATAAATAAGAAGAAAAAGTATTGAATCCATAAACTATACCATCTTGTAGTGATCAGGTTTCTCTGTTTTCTTTGTAAAACTGGGGATTAAACCCCATTTCATGCAATGAAGAACATAGCCACCACTGTCAGATGCATCTTCTCTCCGAACTACTGGCATGTTGGAACCCGGTGACACATTATAGGCCGGCCTATACCTAAAAGCACGTAGTCAAATTCAAATGTGAAATACAAATCCTCACCAACCTATTTCATTCAAAACATAAAAGTCCCACAATTGTTGGACAAATGAAAAAAAAAATTATATTAATAATAAAGCAATATATCAGCTCATTCATATTCAGGAACCAAATTCCCAGGAGTGGAATTTTTTACACATTCACACAATCAGCGAAGAAAAATAGCTAATGAAGATAAAAAAATGCGTGTTTTGGGTCCGCTGTACCGAGATAAAATGAGCCATCTCATATTCATCCCGCGATTCTAATTTGGCGGTGTGAATGTGTAAAATATCTAACTGCAGAGTCATGCTTCATCGTCTTTTCCATTTTCAGTGTGAATGCGACTGTCAATTTGGACCGACTTGAAGAAACCCACAACACAACAAACATAAAAGAAAAAAGAAAGCAAAAAGGTTCCTTTTTTTTCTTCCATTTCGCCATTGGTTCCCAAAAACAACCATTTCAGACCACTTGAAGTTATCCCCAACTAACGAGAAAAGATTCATTTTCCTTTTATATAGTTATAACAGTCATGCCATTTTCAGAATCAGTTGCAGTGAACCCAACACGACAGAACAAGGAATCAATAAAAAACTGAAAACTCGCAAAAAGCTTCCCGGTTCTGTTCTACCGAAACATGAAAAATAAAATGAAAAAGAATTTTGGGAAACTCGAAAGAGCTAGTTTTGCGTGGTTGTGATTGTTAAGAAGTTGAAGTTATAGCTTTTACCGGTCCATATGGAGAGTACGAGTCGGAGCATCACTGCGGTGACAAGCCCTTGGAACATCATCAGACCTAAGAGTACAACGTGTTCTCCCACACATCTCTTTCTCACTGTTGGGGTTTCAGTTCTTCAAGGCGGGAATAGAATGAAACACATCGCTTGTGAGAAACTGCTACAAAATGGTGTGTGTCCTAAGCCGGACCGAACCGCAAAATAGACCCAATCAAATTAATGTTTTAAAGTGTTATCGTTAAAGATTTTGATTAGAACGACAAATTAAATTTAAAAAAATATTAAATAAAAATATTAATTTTAAACAGTTTAAAGAGTGAAATTTGTAAAATAATTATTTTAATTTACAAAATAGTTATTAAAGGATAAAAATGAAAAATGGATGTGTTCACGAACAATCAAAATATATGAGGAATTCTTTTGCCATCAAGCTTTTATCTCATGTGATCAGGGACTTATGTTTGTAATGAAGGGATCCAAAGAATTTTAGATGTGAAACGTTTGATTTGATACTTGTCCATGCTTCTTCAGGTGTTATACCATCCAATCTCTTGGTTGGAGATCTATTCAGCTTATATGAAGTTGTGATGACAACTTATCCTCACAAATAAATTGGTAGATACTTACTCTCAACATTCGTCTTACCATTACGTTGGGGGTGTGTAGGGAGGAGTAATTTCACGAATCAAACTCTCATCCTCACAGAATTTGCTAAATTCTATAGATGGTTGCATATCACTTTGTTTTTCAACTAAATTCTTGAACTTCTTGAAAGCATTCAAAACCTCATGCTTCCTTTTCAAAACATAAATCCATGTTTTCCTAGTTACATCATCAATAAAGGTGCAAAAATATTTGTTACTTCCTAGTGTCTTAACTTGTAAAAGTTCAACTTGTAAAGTTCACATATATCTGAGTGACTTACCCCTAGTTTCTCCACAACTTTTAGAGGTAAAGTCCTGCTGAAATTGCCTTTAGTATGCTTACATTGAACACACTTCTTCGAGTATGTTAATATTGAGTAATCCAGCCACCATGCCATCAGGACCAATAATTCAAATCTTTGGAATTAAGGTGACAATTTATGATGCCACAACCATTCCATTGTATTCTCTAATGTAGCAAAACATTATTGTTTCAAGGTATCCATCTCAACATGAAATGTACTATTATATGATAGATTAGCATGATTCACAACCTTATTGTTTTGATAAAAATCATTGAGAAAATTATTCTCCATTGTCATAGTAAAGCCTTTTTGCAACAATTGTCCTACACTTAACAAATTTGTTTTCAAACCAGGCACATATAACACATCATCAACGATGACTTCTCTACCATCATGGGCTCTCAATACAATTCTACCAGATCCGTTTGTAGTCATACTGCTATCATACACAAATCTAATATTCCCATGCAAAACTTGAATTTTCACAAACCAATCCTTCCTTGTTGTCATCTAAGTCGAACAACCCGAATCAAGATACTATGTTGCATCATCAGCACACTCTGAACTTGTATGTGCCATAAGCATCACAACCTCAAAATCAGATATGTCATCCTATGCAAGATGAGCTTGAGACTTCTTGTTCTTGGCACCATCTCCTGCCTACCGGTCTTAGGCATAATGTCTCAACTTTTGACAATTATAACATGTGACCTTCTTTTTATCAAACTTCCCTTCTTTATCTCCATTAAAATTTGAATTTCCCTCCTAATTACTCTTTTTATGATCATGAAATTTCATCTTTTTTACAACAGTTTTCTTGTCCTTCTCCTGCACTTTATTCCTCCTTTTATAATTTGTTCTAGATTGAAATGCTAATTCTTGGCTACATATCCACAACATGTTGGTTGTAATACTATCCTTGCAGGCTCTCATGGCATTTGCAAGCTCCCGAACTCTGTCAAAGTACTCAAAGATTGTCTCATTCTCTTCTATGCTAAGAAACTCAAATTGTTGTATCAAAGTCTGCAGTTTCACCTTCTTATTCTTGTCACCATCATTGTAGGTCTTTATCGGTGTGTCCCACCCTTCATTAAGAGTTGGAGCCTTTGAGATCTTGTTAAAGATATTAGAACTAACATATTGTAGAGGAGAAACCAACCTTTGTTCTCAAGCTTCTATTGATTCTTGAAATTCATCTTATCTTCATTAGTAGCCTTTTGTGTTGGGAAATATACTCACGCACACACAATAGAATGCTATGAGACACGCACTGCCCATAAAACGTCATTGTTGAATAAAATATCGAGGGGATGGGACACACACTTTGGAATAGGAAGAATGAAAACATTGTGTTTCACTGTTGTATTATATTGCATGAGAATAGGCTTTTAAATAGCCGTATCCACTGCAACAAATTAACTACTTTCAGCGCGTATATGACTTGCGTTATTTTAGCAGCAATATTTGCGATATTTTAGCAAACAATAAACTAAATCTGACTTAGTTTATTTTAACAAAAGTGCAGCTAAAATAAAACTAACTACTCTATATTGCAAATAAAAAACCACTTAAAGATTATCTTAACAAAACTCCCCCATGAGCTTTAAATTTTTTTTTCTCTCATCCAGAGCAATCTTTTATCTCCATAGCCGACTTGCTTTTCTCTTTAACCGACTTGATCTTCTCTTTGTACAACTTGATCTTCTCTTTGACCGACTTCATCTTCTCTTTGACTGACTTCATCTTAACCTTGCTGACTTACCCTTTACTGGGTTCTTTATTATCTTTGTGACTGACTTGCCATTAACCGGGTTCCTCTGAATGGGCCGAGCTCTCTTTAAGAGATCGAAAAATTTCCACGCCTTCACACCAAACTTATCATCCATTCCAAGTAGCCACTTCTCATTTTGCACCTCTAGTACAAATCTCAGATCCTTCTAAGCATGCAACTGCTCTTCTTGTTCAAGATCTGGGCTATCCATACTCAACGTTGAGCTATCCAAGCTACCTAGGTTCCTTGTTAAGCTTTCTGAGATGTTCACTTGCTCCCCCAAATGATATGGGCACTCTACTTGCGCCACCAACTTAATCAAGCTATCTGGACTTCCCACCGAGCTAACTAAGTTGGCCTCATGCTCCATCAAGCTCTCCACATGCTCCATCGAGCTATCTGAGATCTTCACACTCTTTGCTAAGCTTTCCGAGCTATCCACACGTCTTGACCACTTCTCCATGCTACTGGACTGATTTATGACATTCAACCTTCTTATTGACTTCTCCACTTATTTGTGCTCATCCCTCGAGCTACATCTCATCATCAACAACACTACTTCTTTTTTAACTTCTTCGGCAAGATTGGTTGTCTCTTCTCTTTCATTTTCATATCGCATTGCTTTATATGCTTACCAGACTCTTTCTCCACCACACCATTCTGAACAGATCTCGCATCGCCTTCACTGTCCACACGTTTCAAACACCTTTTTTGCAAGATGCTCAACTCCAATTTGTACATCCAATTTTTCTCCTTTTCTACCCGGGCTACTAGCCGACCGTGATTGTCCTTCAAGTACAGTACCTGGTTCTTTATCAGAATCGAGTTTCCTTTCTCCACTATCTGACCTATGCTCAAAATATTACTCTTCAGCTCAAGAACATAGTAGACATCCTTGATTTCTCCAACCCGTCCATCCTTCTGCATGTGCCGGATTGTTCCACGCCTTTTTATCACCATCTTTGAATCATCTCCACATGACACTAATCCGGCCTCCACCTTGGTGAGTTCGTTGAAGAAACTCTTATCTCCACACATGTGATTGCTCGCTCCAGTGTCCAGATACCAAACCGAGTTTAAACAACCTGGACTAAGCTCGTCACCTGATCTCCTTTCCTTCACACGGTCTGAATGCCAGTCAGCTTCTGATTCGTCGCTCTTGAGTTCGGCATCTGAGTTTTGCATCATCATTAAAATCCATATCTCTTCCTCGTCGTCTTCCTCTCTGAGAAGATTTTTCTCCTTTTTTTTCAGATTTATAATATTTTTCTATATGACCGACCTTGCCATAGTTGTAGCAACTTGCCGATCTGCATTCTCTTGCGTAATGGTCGTACTTGCCACACTTGAAGCATTCCACTTCTGACTTGGACCAATCGCTTTGGCCCCTTTCTTGACCACGACCATGCCAATTCTGCTGCCTGGTCTAATCTGTGCTTTCTTCAACATCACCTATTTCATGTCCACCTCGACCTTGGCCACCTCGTCCTTTGCCACTTCATCCTCTACCTCCAGGACCTCGGCTCTGGGTATTTCGAGTTTCATTCAAATCAAGTTACGCCTGTAGTGCTTGATCACGCGGTTTGTGCTTCTTCTCTCTCCTTTGTTCATGGGCCTCCAATGACTTGGCAAGTTCTTCCACTGAGAAACTGACAGGTCCTTCAACTCCACGATGGCATATACAATGCTCTCAAAATCATCTATCAATGATCTTAAGATTTTCTCCACAACCCGGCTTGCTGGCATTGGCTCTCCATTCCTACCGAGTTGGTTGGCCACCTTCTCTACTCGAGTTATGTACTCGATTACTTGCTCTTTATCTTCCATCTTCAGCCCTTCAAACTCTCCTCTAAGAGCTTGAAGCCAGACTTGTCTGACCTGGTCGTTCCCTCTGTATGCAACCTCCAGAATATCTCATGCTTCCTTTGAAGATGTAACGTTTGCAATCTTCTCAAAGCCTGACTCGTCCACAACAATGTACAAAAAATACAAAGCCAACTTGTCTTTCACTCACGTCTACTTCAACGCGGAAATCTGGGCCACCGTCTTATTTGCATCCTCTACAGGTTCTTCGTATCCACTCTCCACTATATCCTAAATGTTTTGGGATTCTAGAAAGGTCTTCATCTGTAGACACCAATTATCATAATTGGTTTTCTTCGTCAATTGCGGTACCGTCATACCATTCACAACTTTAGCCATCTCTCACTCAGGCACACTCTTTTCTTCCTTTCTCTCTCTCTCTCTCTCTCTCTCTCTCTCCCTCTCTCTCTTTCGCACTCGGTACTCATAGCATAAAGCTCTGATGCCACTTTGTTGGGAAATACACTCACGCACACACACAAAGAATGCTACGAGACACACACTACACATAAAACGTGATTGTTGAATAAAATATCGAGGGGATGGGACGCACATTTTGGAATAGGAAGAATGAAAACACTGTGCTTCACTGTTGTATTATATTGAATGAGAATAGGCATTTAAATATCCGTATGCACTGCAACAAATTAACTACTTTCAGCGCGTATATTACTTGCGTTATTTCAGCAGCAATATTTGTGATATTTCAGCAAACAACAAACCAAATCTGACTTAGTTTATTAAAACAAAATTGCAACTAAAGTAAAACTAACTACTCTATATTGCAAATAAAAAACCAATTAAAGATTATCTTAACATTTTGCCCTAGGACTTCAAGACCACTTAAGTTAATTTTTGATACACCTTGGAAACCAAAGATAGCCAACATCTTGATTTCCAATCATCAAACAACTTCCCGTCAAAAGCAAGCAATGCTCCCTGGATTATGCTCCCATTTTCATATCCTTCACACCTTTTCTTTATTGATTAATCAATTCTAGGATTCATCCAATCTTGATACAAATACACACAATCTTGGATTATCAAGAATCTTTATAACACAACAAAGAATCACTTGATTAACACATAACGTAGTTGCGCATGCCTCTTCATGAACCTTACTCTAGATACAATATAGAAACTTAGCAAAAACAAGAGTAACAAAGAGGAGTATCACACACATTTTTAAAGAAAGAATACCTCGTTAACCATAATAGGAAAAGTGGAAGGCAATCTGATTCAGTATGACTTAATTGTTGAATCTGAACCACTTGAGTTTGAAGACGCAACCACAAGAAAGAAATGATGGAATGCAATGAAAGATGAGATTACCTCCATAGAAAAGAATAAACCTTGGAATTGGTTGAACCACCTAAAGATAAGAAGCATATAACATTAAAATGGGTTTACAAAGTTAAGGTGAATCCAAAAGGAGAGGTAGTAAGGCATAAAGCTAGACTTGTAGTTAGTTGGTTTCCATAGAAAGCAAGAATATTACGGAGAGGTGTATGCTTTAGTGGCTCGAATTGAGAAAATGCATATAATGGTCTCTATTGCAACATGTGATAATTGGTCTATCCACTAATTAGATGTCAAATCTATCTTTTTGAATGGCTCTCTTGAGGAGGAAGTTTATGTGTTGCAACCACAAGGTTTTGAGATCAAAGGACAAGAACACAAGGTATAAGGCTCAAGAAAGCTTTATATAGTCTAAAGTAGGGTTGGGCAAAGTTAGTGTAACTGTACTAAACTACATTTAACTGTACTATAAAAAATTGGAAATAACTTAACTACTTATAATGGTAACTAACCTGAATCGTAAATCAGTTCAATTTTAAAAAATTGCACTGTCATTGGTTAATTAGACACTAAAATGAACTAAAGTCCATCTATAATTTTGCAATTTTTCTTCATTTGTTTTCTGTTTCGAGCTAGGTAACGATACACTCCATTTTTGCGCTTCTTTCACCACCACCGTTGAGACAAAGCTTTTCATCGCCTTCCTTGTTGTCGTCGTCGAGACATGCTTCTATTAGGTTTTCTTCCTAACCTTATCATCTTTAATTTCACTATTGTTGAGCGCCAATTGGTATTTTTCAAACCCTAACCTTAACATTTGATCATTCTCTTCTCCATTTCATATATGTGTATTTATTTTGTCATGGGAATTGTTTAAGAGGGAATGGGTAGTATTTAGTTTTTTAACATATGTGTATTTATTTTGTCATGAATTTGCTAGATTCGGATAAATGCAATTGCAGCTCTAAAAAAAAAATTTGGTTCTGCTACTGTATGATGGCTATTTTTTTGTGTTTGGGTTTGGGCTTTTGTTCATGGTTGAGTAATTTTCATTTTTGGCTTTTATGTTTGGTGCGGGGTTTGTTGAGAGCAGAGGAGGACGAGTAGGATCAATCAGAAATTGAAGGTTTGCAAAATCTAATTCCAAATTCCAACAAGGTACTCTGGTTTCTTCTACAATGCTTGATTAGTGAGCTGCACGATTCATTGTTCTTTAACTATGAAGGATTGTTGTGTGGCAGACTAATAAGACTTCGGTGCTTGATGAAGCTATTGAATACCTTAAATAGCTTCAGCTACAAGTATAGGTTTGTTCATTATTATTTTGATTCCTCTTCGGGGCATAATTTATTCTTGAACATCCTTTCTTAGATTACAAAATTTTGTGGCATTTCATAAAATAGAATCTGAGACTTTTTCTTAAGGTAGAGAAAGGACAAGTAACATACTTATTTGGAGAAAAAGAAATATTATTGTTGGTCAAGTGTAAAAACTAAAAACATTATGTTGTTTATCGTTTCATGCAGGGATGGGAATTTATGATGCCATGAAGTTCTAGCCTATAACTTTTTGTTGAGGAGAAGGAACTTTTTATTGGGAAAATTAATGTGAGTTTTACCTATTGTTAATTCAATTTCATTTCTGAACCTTTGTTGTTTGATGATGTTGCTTATCAAATTCAATTTCATTTTTGAAAAATAAATTATGTTTTTAGCTTAGTGGACATTCCATTGAGTAGTCTTGTACCCAAGTCCAAAATTTTTGACTTGCATACTTTCCCTCAATAGTATCATGGTTTTTCTTTCTTGTGGTTTTAGAGGAATGATTTTAAATTAACATAAAAACTTGTGCACACATAATGTTTGTAAAAATAGATTCAGTAAAACTGGTGCAATCTAAAATGCTATGATAACATGATGTTATTCTGGAAAAATCTAAGTACCCATCACATCTAAAATTAATTTGTAAAAACATTTTTTACATAAATTCATTTTAACTTATAAAAATTTGACCCATTTTATGTTTATCTAAATAACCATGTAAAAGATTTAGGGAGGTGAAACTGAAGGTGGTTAAAGAGTTGAAAGATAGTGGAAGCAATCATTGCATTACTTAGCAAACGAAGTGTACGTGTGAGATATAGAATACATATACATATGAGAAATTCTTTCATTCAGTTTATAATAGGTTTATAATTTTTCTAGTTATATATTAGTCCTTCATTCGGATATGAGAAATTCTAACAATAAACAAGTTCTTATAATAAATCATAAGATCACTTTTTAGTAAAACCTTAAAATTTAAAACAATCTCTATCCAAAACCTTAAAACAATTATTTTCACTTACATATTAATCATATTCATTTTTATTCAATATAAAACTTTTAACTCATTAAATTTCTAACACCACATCTAAAAATCATCCAAAACCGTAAAACTTTTTACTTTTGCTCTTGTATGTAGAATCTAACTACTTGAATATGTGAACTTAAAGAGACAATTGAAAAGCTTTCATGGATATCATATTTATAAGCTATTGTGTTGAATTGATTAAGATGATTTTTTTAATATTTTGTCTGCATATTGTTGTCATAAGCTTACAATTAAATATTCTATGCATATTGTAGGCATTGATTGAGAATATAAGAACTCAACATGATGATGGAACTGCTATTGTCTTAAGTGTAGTATTGGAGGCAACAAAAACTATAGAGAAAAAAGTGAAAATGGAGAATTCAGGTGAACCAGATTCCTTGCTTTATGATTGTGTTTTTTTCCCTAGTGGACATGTTGGATCATGTAGCTTGTTCCGTTGATTCTCTCTCCCTTGTTCTCTGTTTTATTATTTTGTAAAGAAGGATTCCATACTTTCTCCATTGCAGGCGATACATCCGTCTTCCCCAAGCTTTTAAACCCCAGAATTTACAACATACAACTTCTACTAGAATCAAAGTCTTTAAGTTAATTCTTTTAATCAGAGTACATGATGCATTGAACTAATTCAATTCACTATAGGCTTTCAGGTATTAATCATAGCTTTACAGAAGCTCACATATCTCGTTGTAAGGCACCCAAAAGTTTATTTGTATAAGACATAACTTCTCAAAAACAAGAAAGCATTGTTTTTTTATTTGTAGCAAGGTAAGACTATCATCTTCTAGCTTTAGTGGTTCCCAAACCCTCAGTAATTATCACACGAATCAGATGGATTTTACATTGCTAGAAACCGTCGAAACTCTCACACCAGCTACTTTTGGGATTGATCCTTTACCTCCTTGTATGGCTACATCATCAACTGAGCATAGTAAAGGTCGGTCAAATGTGTGGGGGCATTTTACCAAACAAAAACCTTATTCTGAGAAGAAGGCTAAATGCAATTATTGTGCTGATTTGATTAAATATTTGGCTGGAACAAATGGGATGGGGAATCATTTCATAAGATGCAAGGAAAATCCTAATAGAGAAGCATTCAAAAGGCAAAAACTATCATCATCAACTAAAAAAGAGGCTAGTGTTGGCCCTTCACCAACTATTTCTAAGTTTGAGCAAAATGCATCTCGAATGAAGTTGGTGAAGGTGTTTGTGAAGTCCGAGCTTCCTTTTCGATTTATGGAAGATGAAGATTTTCGTGACTTTGTACGGTCCTTGCAGCCACGGTTTGAGGTCTCATCCCGCACTACATTGAGGCGTGAAATGTGGGAACTCTATGAAGAGGAAAAAGCAAAGTTGATTTTTTTTTATCAAAGTAGTGTGGGAGGGTTTGCTTAACTACACATATGGACTTCAATCCAAAACCTAAACTACATGAGTTTAACAACTCACTTTATTGATGATGATTGGAAGCTTCATAAAAAAATTTGAATTTTTCTCAAATAACACGTCATTCAGGGGAGCTCATTGCTAAACATGTTGAGGCTTGTTTGAATAACTAGAGTTAAAGCAATTCCTTAGTATCATTGTGGATAATGCTACAGCAAATGATGTTGGGGTCTAATACCTCAAAAGAAGGATGTTATCATGGAATTGTCTTATCTTAAAGGGAGAATATGTTCATATGCGTTGTTGCGCACATATATTAAGTTTGATTGTGAAGGATGGGTTAAAAGAGATAAAAGGTTCAATTTCAAAAATTTGAAGTGTAGTTAAATATGTGAAATCTTCTCCAGCTAGATTTGCTAGATTCAAGGCTTGTGTTGAACAAGAGGGAATTTCTTATAAAGGTCTTGTTTGCCTTGATGTTGAAACCAGATGGAATTCAACTTA
>Ga0099823_1001032_pt1 | contig 21569 bp, 21 predicted proteins | sample CowpearedBW_FD_76831 | JGI IMG/M metagenome (GOLD analysis project Ga0099823, IMG submission 76831) | Root nodule microbial communities of legume samples collected from California, USA - Cow pea red BW | ecosystem: Host-associated > Plants > Roots > Nodule | place: USA: California | collected...
CTAAACGATACAACAGTTCCTTCTCTTTCCTTTTCTCCCGTACAGATTGAGGAACATGACTAAAAGTGTGGCTATTTGCATAAGCCACCATGTAACGAACAATCCCAAAGGAAGATGCAGCTACTCTCAGCTTATTGGCAACTTCAAAAGGTGGAATTGCATTGGGTGGTTTATTGTCCAAGTCCCAGAAAAGCCCCACCCTGTTTGGCTTCTGGTTTGGATTCAATCTCTGATTTTTACCCCATTCTGACCCAGAATGATAATATCTCAAGCCACCGTATATATGCCAGCATGTAGCTTCTAGTGAAAAAAAGCAAGTGCTACGAAATCTGGAGATTTTGAAAGGATTATCTGCTCTTCTACAAATCAAATAGCTTTTAAAAGTAGCCATCGAGACCAATCAAGTTTCATTGAACGAGAAAGAGTAATGGTTATTGTAGATAAACCATTTTCAGAACCGCGAATCGGAGCACCCAACCGGTCGAGCAGGAGAAGTAGAATGAGGGTGGGGGAGGGAAAGGGTCAAAAGGGGAGAGAGCAGCGAATGTGACGGTGGAGTGAGGAAGTGCGTGGTTGCGGCATTTCGTCGAACAGTTACTCAGCGAAATAGGAGCGGAAAAAGAATCAACGTGGTGTGAACGAGGAGAGTCTTCAAATTCAATCAAATGTGAACTGTGATAGACATTACCCAAATTTAAGTTTTGTGCACATTTACTAGAAGGAAACTGTGTTGGAAGCGTTGGAAGATGAGGAGGAAGAAAATGCCGGAACTGCGTAATCCCCCTGCACCGGCGCCGGCTACACCAGTGGAAGCCTTGTGAGGTTTTCTCCCGGCAACGGCGTAGCTGATCGAGAATAATTGATTTCTTCCGATAAACTTTTGTTACCACTTTTACTTTCAGTATATTTTTTTCTTATTTTAATCGCGACGACTCGTTTTTTGAGTAGGAAGACATTTATTTTTGTTTAAATATGTAATTTCATTATTCTTGAATAATATTTTATATTTCAAAATATTAATATTTTTAATGTTTTAAATTAGGGGTGGGATGAAAGGGTTTAGTTCTTGATATAGAAAAAAGGAGAAATGAGGGTTGAAAATTGAAATGAAGAAAGAAAAATGGTGAATGCCGTAACTCACAGTCAGAATCAGTGTGTGTTGTTGTTGAAGTTGAATTCCAATTGCAGAGGGAGCAAGAAATGTAGCAGCAGCAGCAGCGTCTTCCCAAAACCCTTTGCCACATTCCCATCCCTCACCACTCAAATTTGCCACGCCTCTTTCCACGGATTACCTTTCGCTGACACAGTTTCAGACACAAAGCACAGAACGCTTCTGGTTGAGACTTACCATCACCATGACAGCCTCAGAGCCCTACTTGTAAAGCTTGAGAGGGAGGATTCCAACCCAATCCACATACTCGCCCAAGACGGAGATTGGTCCAAAGACCATTTTTGGGCTGCTGTCAGGTTCCTTAAACATGCCTCAAGGTTCGCCGAAATCCTTCAGGTAGGGACCCTTATGCCAATGTTTAATTTTTGTGACAAAGTTGATAACTTTGCCTAAAAGGGACTACATTGCTCCGGGCGTAGAAGTTATTGTTGCTTCTATTCTAAATAAACCATCAATTTCATTGTAAAGTAACAGCCTTTTTCTTAATGGGTTTTAAAGTAAAGGAAAAAAACTAGGTAAGTAATCCCCAAGTTTTAGGAATTATGCTTAGTCGTCTTCCATCTATTGGAAAACCCTTCATCGGTCCCTGAACGGAAGTAAAATATGCTAACATAGGAAAAAACTGATAGGTATCGAATACTTTGATACTTACTTGTATAGCTTTGGTACTTTGGGAATTACCTAGAAAGAGAGAGTAACACTTCAGGACCAAATTTATGGTTTATTCCAATCGATCCTGTTTTATGACACTTCTTTTAGTGTCATTTCTTCCTTTGTGAATTGAATCCTTACTTTCTTAGCACGTTGCATTAATAGGTGTTTGATATGTGGAAGAACATTGAGAAATCGCGGATTAGTGAGTTCAACTACAACAAGATAATAGGCTTGTTATGCGAAGATGAAATGATGGAAGAGGCGTTATCTGTATTGCAAGAGATGAAGGTTCAAGGTATGAAGCCTTGTTTGGACACTTACAATCCAATAATTCATGGATTATCCAGAGCTGGTAAGTTCAGTGATGCTTTACGGTTTTTTGATGAGATGAAAGAATATGGCTTAGAGCCAGATTCTGAAACCTATGATGGTTTGATTGGAGGGTATGGGAAATTTCAAATGTATGATGAGATGGGTGAGTGTGTGAAAAAAATGGAGTTGAATGGATGTTCTCCTGATCATATCACTTATAATATACTTATCCAGGAGTATGCTCGAGGTGGGCTACTCCAGAGAATGGAAAAGCTATACCAGAGAATGCTTTCAAAGAGAATGATATTGCAATCTTCTACCTTTGTTGCAATGCTAAAGGCTTACACCACATTTGGGATTGTTGAAAAGATGGAAAAAGTTTACAGGAAAGTCTTGAATTCAAAAACATGTGTAGAGGATGATGTGATTAGAAAAATGGCTGAAGTTTATATCAAGAACTACATGTTTTCTCGACTAGAAGACCTGGGACTAGATTTATGTTCAGCATTTGGTGAGAGTGATCTTGTCTGGTGTCTCCGACTCCTTTCTTATGCATGTCTTTTGAGTAAAAAGGGAATGGATATAGTAGTTAAAGAAATGCTAGATTCCAAGATGAATTGGAGTGTTGGTGTTGCAAATATTATCATGCTGGCTTATGTGAAGATGAAAGATTTCAGGCATTTGAGAATTTTACTGTCTCAACTGCCAATCTACCGGGTGCGGCCTGATATTGTCACTGTTGGAATTGTAATGGATGCCAGTAGAATTGGTTTTGATGGCAGAGGAGCTTTAGAATCATGGAGAAGAATGGGCCTTTTGGACAGAGTAGTTGAATTGAAAACAGATTCTCTGGTCATTACTGCATTTGGGAAAGGTCATTTTCTTAAAAGCTGTGAAGAAGTGTACTCTTCTCTTCACCCTGAGGACAGAGAAAGGAAAAAATGGACTTACAATGATCTCATTGCTTTATTGCCAAGAAGCAAACATACTGGTAGCATGACTGTATGAAATCAAGGCAGTTTGGTTATTCCATCTTTGCTTTTATGAAAGTAAAGAAAATGTAAAAAATAGTGATTTCTCACTTTCCCTTGTTGAATTGGGATGTTGAAATATATTAAAATGCTACTTTTTTTTAATTTAATGTAATGCGTAAAACGATTGCATTTTTAAAACGATTGCCCTGAGTGGGGACATTATTCTTAATTGTCGTATAATTATAAGTTATTAATTATTTTTATTTTAAGGCTATTTCAAAATGTCTTTCATTTAGTAATAATATAAAATATAAAATGCATAACATTCGAAATATATGAAAATTCAACCTGTTTGGTGCGATATCTTTCGGGTGGTCAATGGCTGGGTGGCATTTAGACTTCAATTATAGGCGTACATTATTATCAATTGCGCATAAATCTGATTCTCCCCATTGTCATACCTACATAGATTGTCTGGTTTCACTTTAGATAATCCAGAATCATATGAAACATTATCAACATTATTTTAGTTATATATTCATATGTTTTGGTTCATGTTAAATAATTGGTTTTAAGTTTTGAATTAATTTTGATTAGTTTTGTATTGATAAAAAATATATTAAGATTTATTACTAACTTGTTTTAGAATAAAATACCTAAATGTAATTTATACTATTTCAAAATCAATTTTATTTAGAAATTAATTGTCTAGGCTCACAGAAACATTCTTTTAGTTCGTCAACGAATTCTAGACATGTCCTTTTTGTTAGTTGCCAAATTCAAGTGTCCCATGGATTAGATCAAAAACCAACGCTACCTACAATCACCATCATCTACAGACAAGGAACTGTAAAACATCTCTATTTCTTCTAAGAGCTTTCTACTGCCCGTATCTATGTATGCCTCTGATGTCATTAAATCAATGAGAAACTCACAAATGTCTCCCGTATCATACGATGCGGTGAGGTCCTTCTTTATCGCCTCATTTGGGAGATCCTCTTGAGCATTGTTAGTGTAAATGCGCTTTCTGCATTCCTGTAAATATTAGATAAGGCATAACTAAGGAGTATATACAACTTAAATGACCATAAGTTTTTCACATTCTAACTTCTATACCCATTTTACACTTTATTTTTTTATCTGTTCCCTTCCAATCTCTCTTCTCTTCCCTACGAAGGTATACACATTCCAATGAGTGTAAAAAAAAATATTTTCACATTATTCTTTTGCTGAATCACCTTATAAAATAGATACGCATAAAAGAATTGAATTTGCTTTACAAAATACTAGGAAAAAAATGGTGTGTAGTGCAAACACGGATAAACATAAAGTAACTATGGAAACCTAATAGAGGACAAGGAAGAAGTTACCTGGAGCATTTGATTTATAGTTGCAATTTGTTCTGTACTTAAGAAGTTAGATTTCAGTAGTTCTCGAAATAAAACCAAAATCTCCGAACTCAAGTTACTTGCAGTAAGATTATCCAGTATGCCAGATATACTTGAACTATCAAACACGGATCTCATCCACTGAGGGATTTTACACAGTTTCAGCACAGCTATAGCTATAAATACTTGAGGACTTTGTGTGTTCATGAATGACTGCGATGCTAAAGCAGGAGCTGCAAAAGATACTGTCATCTCCTCAATAATCAGTCTACACCAGCTACTCCCTTCTAAGAGTTTGGTTTTGTTTGTCAGATTTTCCCATCCCAGAATCATTGACAGGCAGAGGCAACAATTTGTAGCGACTCTCAGATCATTATAGAAGACCAGCCCTTCCAATATACTCCTTATGGACATCAAGTACCCAACATTACATCTCAGCTCTTCATGATTATTGTTTATTTGATCTGATATTCTGTTAAATAACTCCAACAGAGTATAAGAAGCAGCTATCTTGATTGCAGGAGAACCAAAATGCAGGAGTCTGCACAAGTCATGGCAACGGATGCCAATGAAGGCGAGTGGCTCCGATGGTTTCATTGAAACAAGGAAGCTTTGCCAATCCACAAACCCTGGTAGGATAGCATGCAAGCTAGAATCGAAGATTTAGGAAATATTTGGAAAAGACCATTAAGGGGTGTAAAATATAATTTTCTGACGTTAATATGCTACAATCAATTGGCCAGAAAGTAAAGAGGTAACAAATTTTTTTTCTTTCTATTACTGATGTCAACCGCCTTACCTTTTAACGGCGAAGTAATGAAGCAAAAGCAAAAATATTAAAGTTTCTCCGGTTCTTGTTCCCTCGTCGTGGTCTACCAAAGCATGTCCCTTCGAAGAAGCAGCACAAATTACCGTGTTGACCAAAGAGATTATGGAAGTATTAAATAGAATGGCCTTTGAAGTCTCTTCAAGTGTTTTCTTGGTGGAAAGATGCATAATAAAGGAAAGAATGCCAATAACGAAGAGACTTTCGTCATTTAAGATATCAACCTTTTCGGATGGAATTGAATACTCCATCATCTGCAGAAGTGGTAACGTGGTGTGAGAACAATCATTAACTAAATCATTGTGTTTTCTAGAATGTTTAGGGATAGTTGGGGGGTTATAAAACTTTTGTAATGTCAGATCACAGTATTTTTCAACCTCATCTGTAACAATGGCTCTGCTGTAATCTACTTCATTTGGTCCTTGTACTTAGAATGTACCTATATTTTTCTAATATTTCGTAATAATAATTGTAACACATCTCCAAATAATTGTTTGAGGCTTGTTATCCATTATAATGTACTATAGATGATTTTTCATGCATGGACATTGTATTCCTCGTTCCTCACATCAGTTATGTATAACCGTACAGAGTACGGCTCTGCTAAAAGCCTAAAATCTTGTAACTAACGTCCTCTGGCATATTCAAATTTGAAAATTGGGCTAAATGACAAACGTGTTAACGAAACTCAATAATGTGCCCTGTCATCATTACAAACAAATATTATGTATGAATGGGTTCGAATTTGGTATTACATTAAAATCAAATCACACAAATTTAATGTTTGATTCCAATGATATTTTAAACAAAAATTGAATCAAACGACACTGCTAACACTTCTGAACAGGAGTAAGGTGGAACGTTAGAAAATTCAGGGACTAAGTCGAAAGCTAAAGTAAATTAACAGGACAACAATTTTACTCTAACCAAATAAAAAAACAGAGGTCACTAGACAACTAATAGGAAAATGAGAACAAAAAATAGCTCTAAACAGATAAAAAATAGAGGTCAGTAGGTCACTCTAAGAGGAATATAGGACCTAAAATTGGAATTTCTATTTTCTAATCATGATAATGATTGAATTTATTCAGCTACTCACACCTTCATGGTTACCGCAACCCAACTTTGATCAGCAGACAGTGTTTGAGGATGCACTGAACTCAAAGTGTTAAAAACCAAAATCAAGATGGACATGTAAGTTGTTGTGGGCAAAGAATTATTCAAATAAAACCAACTCCTGATTGTTGTCGCTATTCCATGCAAAGATAATTGCTCACAAGCAGTTGGGTAGGCATGAACCATAGTTGCCACGACATTAAGAACACATACTACGTCACACTCATGGCTTTCTTCCTCCAAGAGCTGTGCTAATAGGCACACAAAAATTCTAGCTCCGTAGTTATCTTCAGTTGATACTAACTCTGCTAGTGTCTGTACATTTACATTTTGATTATTGTTTCCAATAATTATGTCAGTCTCTTCTATGTTATAGCTTCTGCAGAATTTCAAAATCTGATGGCTTAATGAGTTGATTATGTTATCTTGCTGAAACAACCACTTCAATGATACTGTGTGAATTCTTGCTGAAAGTAAGTCCCATTCACCGTTGTTTATGAGCTGGAATATTATCTCCTCCGCTTCTCGACTGTAGTGAATTGGGTAGTTCGTATTGTCAAGACCCCTTAACAAACTGTAAAGATTCACCAGTCGTGTCACGGTCATATTATCGGTGGTCCGATGATGAAAATCACTCCTATTGAGAAGAATATATTGTTCAAGAGAAGCTAAAATCAACTTCTCATCTGCAAGTCTGGTAATTAAAGTCAGAAGACTGTTAGAGAAAATAGTTGTCGGTGACCTGCTAATCAGGGGAATAGGAGTACGAATTTTGGCAATGTAAGTACCTTTCATCATATAACGAACTGGTGTACAAAATCAGAAAAATAGCAGATTGACAAGAAGGCAAATCCAAACTGTTAGTACTCCTTTGCCCAAGCAAAAAGAGTAAATCGATAGGATCGTGAGACAGGTGTAGAATAGCCTCTCTAATTGGTTGTCCAGAATCATTCCCTAGTAGAGAATCCATGAGTGAACTTAGCAACAAATATATTCTATTTTTCATCCTATCTCCTGTAAACAAACCCAGGCATTCATATGAAAAACTGAACCAACCGACTGAAATCAAAGTCTCTGCAAATTCCGTGGCATTAATACTAGACTGCAGAAGCAGTATCGAATGAAAAGTTTCCAGCAATCCCAGGGCAATGTCCTCTTCCATTTCATTGATGCCCATTACAAGCCAAGGCAGTAAATAGGCACTGCATGTATCTAGAATACTGCTTTGAAGTTCCAGCTTACTAGAGTTACTGGAGTTTCCATCGTGACTGTATGCATATGCCTCTTTAAGGAGGTACAAGCATTGCAAAATTTGGTTGGCATTCCTTTCAGAGACAGAGAGACAAGCTAAAATGGCATGTCTTGTTGCTTCCCCGATTGATTTTGACAGATCTAGAGCTCCAGTACAAGATGGATATCTTATAAGAGCCACAAAGACGGAGCAGACCATTATAAAGGTCTCGGGAATCATACCCATTTCTCCATCAGAATGCTTCCCAAGCATTCTTATCAAAACAAGAATCAGTTCCTGTATTTGAGAAATTGATACAGATCCAGGGCACTCCGAAATGCATTCATAAATGAGCTTCAGTGTGGCACACTGGACAGGGTGAAAAGGAATATCCGCCACATAATGTAATGCTGGGATAAGAGTTGAAATTCCAACAACGAGTCTTAGTTTAAAAGTTTCCTCAGCAGTTGATAAAAGGTCCAATACCTGAAGGCACATCTTGACTGCTGGATCCTTGTACTCTGTTCATTAAAAGAATAATAAGTAAGCTACCTACCAAGGTATAACAGTAAGGTCAAAATTAAGTTCCGCATTCACAAGCACATAATAGAAAAAGTCGAGGTAAACTAAATTAGATTAATAAAACCAACTAGAACCAGATAACCAACTTTGAATTCCATTCAATCAGAAATGAATCTAAAATAAGGCAAATGTTTCGTTTTATATGGCAATGAACGAGGCTATAAAGTATGGACAGCATTCAACACAGCAAAATCAATATTGCTTTCATGTAGGCGAGACAAGGACTTGTTTGGCAAGTTCAGTACTAGGTTCTCACCAGACAATCTTAATATTTCAAATAAATAATCTGCAATATTTTCTTCCACCAAGACTCGAATCTGATAGTCTGAAGTTTTGACTGAAGACAAATAGTGAAAGAGTAAATCTAGAGTGCCGATTTGAACTTGACTGTCTGACGAAAGTAATGGGCCTTTGATGGCTTCAGCAAACAGATTTACTAGAGTTGTGCCCTTGGTGCCATCTTCAGTTTCTTTAGCGTCAACTCTTTCATTGGAAGAGATGTTATAAGTATCATATGCACATTCTTCCCTGAGCAAATTTCTTCGAGCCAGCATAGTCAAAAGTGCTATTTAAAAAAAAATGTAAACTGTCATTCATAAAAGAAACAAGAATGAAAATTATGTTGTAAACTACAGAATCTAAGAGTTAATGATATCTATACTGTGAACTATGGCCATACTGACTTTTAACCAGACTTGGAACTGTCAACATTAACCACTCGTTCATTACGCCAGCAACTTTGGTGATTCGAATGATGTAGGATAAGGATGCAAACTCTTGGAGAGAAAGATACGAGCAGGTAATCAACCTTTCCATTGAAATTCATGATACAAATGGTCATCAGATGTGATGCAATGCATGTCAGTGTTTTTCGTCTCCATATTGTCAACATGTAATTGTACCATAAAAAAGTCTAGGGTTCTATATCACCTTTGTTTGTATCTATTACTGAGAAGTTCTGTAGTTGAGTATCCATGAGAAAAATAACAAAATCCTTTTGAGATAACGTCCTAATGTCAATCTCTAGTCTACCCGTCCAAAATAAGCTTCACGAAAGGCAAAAGCTAAAACAAACAAGACAACCAAAACGAAGTTTCAAGTTTTCTTTTCAAGGAACAAAAATAAACTTGATAACGGACCAATACAATTCAAGCGAACATCGTCATTTTGAGTCTTCATGAGCACATCGACCAACAGGTACAACATCTGTGGACAAAAGGGAATCAACATATCACTTCCATCTCCCTCTGCTGATGTACTTTCAAGAACAGATAGTTTATAAAGGACAAAGAGGACCTCCCCTCGAATCTCCTCACTGCACCGAGCGAGCAAAGGACTTACCACATGAAATAAATTTTAAATTCAATGGTACAGAAAGTCCACAATATAGCATCCAATACATAATATGTGTGAACAGTACCTCGGCAACTGAAGGCCCGTAACAAGAACAGAAATGAGGTTACCTATGTCCTTTATGTGTTTATGGAGATCATCACCCCTCTCACAATTCAGAAGAGCCCCAAGGCAGTGAAGCTGTCCATTCAGAACAGTAGAAACAATCCATAAAATTTAATTAGAATATAAAGACTAGCACATTATGCATACTAAGATTATTAACTTCTGTAATGATAACCTTAAAGGTAATCATATCTAGGGTGATTCTTAAGTTATGTTTGGATAAACTAGTCTGTAAGTATAAATACATTTTAAAAATGAATTAATTTTTTTAATAAAGTTAAAATAAACTTAAACACTTCAATTTATGAAATAGTTGATTAGATAAATTAATTTTAGCCAACGAAGAAAGCTAAATTTATTCAAACAGTTAATTGACAGTAAAAAATAATGATGGTGCTAGTGTATAAAGAATTAAACTCTTCATCTTATAGTAACATTTTAATTTTATGGTACATCTCGACTCTGTACAGATCCACGTGCTATTGTGCAAAGTTATGTAGCAATGTGAATCTCAGCAGATAAGTTGACCTAGTAAACATGCGGAAGGGAAAGTAATAATGTGGAAGGGAAATGGAAATCACCAAGTGCAGCTGAGGGGAAGACCAACCGAAAGCACCGGAAGTGATGCGATCGGAAACCCTAGAGACGAATTCGCGGGAAACGGAAGGATCGGCGGACGCAGAGAGGGCGAGGATGAGATGCGTGAGCTGTGCAGCGATCGGTTCGTCGTGGAAGGAGGAGAGGGCGGCGACGAGAGGCGAAAGAAGAAAGTGAGGATGGAATGTGAGAAGCGGTTGAAGGAAGTGAGGCAGTGAGAGGGATCGAGAGAGCTGGGAGAGAGCATAGGAGACATGGACGGTTGGAGAGAGAGGATTGGAGAGGAGGTTGGAGAAGCAGACGAGGCAGACGGAAGCGCCGTCGTGAGTTCGGAGGTTCAACGAAGATCGATGGCCCTGAGAACATGAAACTGAAAATCCCTCGTCTTCAGCGTCAACAACGTCCACATTGCGTGAATCGCTGCACCAGTACATTCTCTTCTCTGTAGTCACCAATCACCAGAACGCTGCTGTTAATGCTTTCGCTTTTTTGGCGCCAAGCTGATTTTTAAATTGAAATGGTAGTTAGTTAAGCTCTTTCTGTTGAGCTGCGTGCCACAATTGGGCCTGTGAAGGGCCCAACTTTGAAAGGTAAATTCTTTCTACACCTTCATATTTCGTTCTCGCATCCTACGAATGAGAAAATTTTCATTTTACCCTTTTCTATTTGTCCAATTCGGAATGATTTCAGTATTTATAAAAAAAAATGGCTTTCTAATTTGAAAGTATTTTTAGCTTCGAATATCGAAACAAAATTTTTCATATCTATGAAACGCAGGGCCAAAATTATGGCGATGCAGGAAAAATTGTCCTTTTGCAAAATGTTGCGTAGGCTTGCTGCTGTAAGGTTCAGAGTTTGGATTTTATTACTTCATTTGTATTTTTAATAATCTTTTATTTATTTCTTATGAATTTAGTTGTTTTATATTTCAATTAATGTTTTTTTCAAGCAAATAACAATAGTAAATACACCTATTTTTACTGGAGCAAAATTTGTTACTTTATTACTCGTGAAGATCATAAATAGAGAAAATAATATAAATGTACATAATATTATACCTATTCGATACTATTTCTACTTAAGTATAACGTTATCGTCACAAGTCTTAATGAGAAGAATAATTCGATATTATTTATTCAATTTATATTTGTAATTCCATTCGTAATATACTTGATTTTTATTTATTTTACTCATGTTAATTTTAGGTAGTCATTATAATTGACAAACTATAATTTAGACTAATAACAATTAATATTAATACTATGAGATATTCTAAAAAAAAAATCATTTTACATAATAATATCTATCACAAACTAATAAGGTTGCAATCAAAAATAGGAATAAAAGATACACAATTACGAAAAGTATTATAAAAGAAATAAAGTTCTCACATAAAATTTAAAATTCTACAGTTTAAGTAATTAAATTTATCTAATATTTTTTTTATAATTTAAATTTATTTTAAACTTTCTACTCAAATAACATTGTTATAAAATATTTTGAATTCCTTATTTCAAATTATTTATAAAAATAAATTGGAAGTTTAAAATAATAAATGTCACGTAAACATAAACAACAGCACAAAACCCAAATAGAAAAGTTACAATATTGTAGCTTTTGATTGAATTAATTTTCAATTTAGGCCAGTTTTGCAATTCAGAAATAAACATACCTACAAATCACTACAGTTAATCTATTTTATTTTCTCATTTTTCTTCGTATCACTTTCTTGAACGTACAAAAGCTTTGAGAAATGTCTCTTTAGAGAACTCCTGTTATCGCTTCAAGTAAAAAATGCTTTCACTTTCTGTATTTAAATCGTCCAATCTTTTCGCAGTAATTTTGGACTTCATAAATTTTAAAAGTTCAGAAAATAATTCTACCGCTACTTACTATTTCTGAGACATGCATCTAAATCGTAAATGTCACGTACAAAACCATCAAAGTATAATCATTAACACGACATTCATGTCACAACTCGCTATTATAACATCTTTTTTTAGATTTTAAAAAATTTATAAGATCTAAATTACTCTAGAAAATTTTGTGAAACTTTATATGAAGACAAAGAAAAACATATTTAAGCATGTCCCTCTTCATGCAGGATTGGAGGTAAGAGAACAGAGGGCAGGGCACCCAAAGTATCAATTTCAACGAGATGGGTCCTATAAGCTTACTTCACAATATACAGTACAAAACAGTATCAAGAGAATGATATCAAACTCAATATGAGAAAAATGACTTTCGTTACTTTGCTACCTGGGGAACATATAAAAGTAAAAGAACTATATAAATTAATCCAGCTGAGGAACCCAAAAATTCAGATCTGGGTCAAAACAAACAGAAAAAACTGAGTCAAAAATATATCCCTCATTTGCTAAGCTGCTGTCGCATAGATGGTCTCCTAACTCCATTTTCTATCTTTTCTTCCCGCACAATACCCCAACTTAACATACTTTCCAACCCTTTATTTTCTCCACAAAAGAAAAATCGACCAGAACCTTAAAGAATCATGTTTCAGGTCTTCCTTATTCTTCAATTCATGTAGGCTCCGACCTTCTCCTTGTTAAGAACAAAGGAAAGAAAGGAAAAGTATTGAATGCAACAGCACAACGCAGGACACACAAATGATTGGTGAATTCCCCAAACCAAAGTCCAGACAGAACCCATAAAATCTCAATCTCTACAATTATCAGTCCTCAAGATTGGACAGCCAACCTTTGCAGATGCTCAAAGAAAACTTGAAGGCTCACATCATCAGTAAAGATTACATCTGAACCAGCAGACATCTCGTGTGCATTATTATACGTTGCTGAGGGATTCAGTTTTGCTAATAAAAATCTAGCCTGTTAAACATCAATAAGAACACAGTAAGTTTCAAAACGACTACAAATCTAAGTTTGGTGAATCAATGAAACGAACAAAAAATCTGTTAACATGTTATGTGGTGGAAGGGGAGGAAAAGTAAATGTAACAGTTAATGAAGACATATAACACTCAAACTGGTCTTGATAAACTATACTGACCTGGGAACCGTGTTGGTCACACACTACCAATCTAGGAACTGGGAACCGTTCTCTAATTATCATTTGGGAATCATCATGTGGAGCACGTAATAGTTGTGCAAATGCCTGTGCCATATATTAAAGTTATCAGCAAAAGAAGAAAAAGTAGTAATTAGAAAAATGGCCCTGAATAAAATAACTTTAAAAAATATCTGAAGAAACCATAACTAGAAAAATGTATTATTATTTTTTTGGTCAGCACTAGAAAAATATATTATAAAATCTTAAGATCAATTTGAGATCATAATTTGCAGGAAACAATGATTTCTTTGGCAGGATGTGAAAAAGTACAAACCTGGTGTTCTGGCTGGTTCTGGTATCCCAAGTTGCGCCATTGAGCTATTGTCATCCCATGAAAAATAACCACACTAAAATATGAATCTAGCAACAAAATCCGATCTGCAGCAATGGAAGCCACATCTAACAATGCTGGTGCAGGGAGTGAATTAAATGAATATGCTATCAGTGATGGCTGAATCATAACAGCAGCATTACTAATATTTTCCCTGTTTAACAACATGCGGAAATATGCAGTCTCGTCTGGACTGTTGTTAAAGACCTGCCAACACACACATATCAGCACCCAAGAAGTTAAATAAAGTTTGAAAAGCAGGAGAGGAAGAAAATTACAACAAAAGCTACCTGTACAAACTGTGAGCGTCGCAGATTGAACATAAACTGAGGGAAAAGTGAAAATGATGGGTTTAATGTAAATGATGATGGATCGTCCTTGCGATAGTCACCAAACTTAGAACAGAGGCGAATGAGAAACCGATCCAACCACCGTGTAGCATCAAATGTTTCCTGATCAAACAAAAATGAATGGTTAGCAAGGGATTTATTTATAGGAAGTTTAACTAAAGAAATTTTGCCACAGATAATGATAGAATACCAACTCAAAAACTAATAAAATTTAATTTTGAAAAACCACACTCAATACAGCAACACAGTTGCTGTCCCAGAAACAGTATATTTTGTCCACAAACTGCAAATTACAACCTAGTTTCCTAAACTATCATAAGATATATCTTAATACATAACTTTCATCAGTTATTTTCCATGAATTACCATAATATTGTTTCTAATGCAGAACTAATAAATAATTACTAATACAAGATAAGTTATTTACTAATAGCAACCATTACATGCCGAACAACCGAGGATTTGAAATTTGATAAAATGGTTATTTGCAGCAAGTTGTGAATGAAACATTTATTTATACACTTACACCTTTCATCAAAACAGCAATCACAAATTCGAATGAAGATATTATATAATTTACTAAAGCTTCACAAAAAAATATTTATGGTCTTAGATTCTTTTAGGAATACCAAAGAAACGAGTAATAACACAACTTGTGACATACCTCACTCTCCATTTTTAGAGAAGCAAATCTAGCCATTACAACTGCTGCAGTTTCTTGGTCAAATCCTTGAACCAATTCCTGAAGAGAAAATGATAGAAGTAATTAAAAACCATGTCTTTATCAATCTAACAATTTCATTGCTAATAAATAACTGTTCTACACGGAAAATAATGCATATGTAGGAACTAAACTAATTCAATTCAGTCTATTACATAGATATACACAATGAACACCCATAAATGTAAATAAATTTGGATAGGTATCAGCATATGACATGAGAGTTGGACTCGACAATTGACAGCAAGAAACAAGAGCAAAGGGAAAAACTTTAAAGCTTTCTTAATATCATGATAATTATAGGCGCTCCAAATGTTACTTTGACAATGACAACAGGCAGGCATCCACTAAAGATATAAAAACAAAGGCTGAAACTACCTCGGAGCTAACAGTACTATCTACCCATCTTCTAGTTACTGTCGTGACACGAAGCACTGATTGACCACTTGGGTCCTGGTAGCTGCAATAAGAACATGAACATTAATACTCAAATTTCTAGTGCATAAGTGCAATTAAATAAAAATAGTACACGGGTGAGATCATATTAGTAAAAGTTATGTGACATAACCTTGTAAGAAACTGTAGGTACAATTGTGGGTTGACAGCACCTGGGGTGTTTGTCCGCTCACTTGATGAAAGATCAAACATCACAGTCAAACATGTGCTCTTGTCAAGGCCACACATCTTCCATGCTGTTGTGTTTCCCTCACCTATAACAGTATCAGCAACAGAAGGACCTTTCTGCAGTACGATTATAACCATCAAAATTCAGAAAAACCACATTTATTCAGTCTTAGTTCTGTTGCTTTGGTTGACCAACTACCAACTCCAATTCCAGAGTTAAGAAGCAACACAGTTTCAAACAAAAAGAATATCCAACCTTTTCCAAGGAAGTGCAAGGCCCGATCACTCCCTGAATTTTGATTTCCTTAGAGCAATTTATCTCCAGGGTTCCACTGAAACATAAATAAAGCTGGCAGTGAGCACATCTGATAACTGATAAAGAAAAAGTGTCTGAAGAAAATGAGACAAGGGAAAATATCTAAAGAGAAAAATGAAAACACATTCACAAAAAGAAAAATGTCAGTATAACATTTAAAATAAAGGAATTCTCACTTGAAACAAAGACCAAGAGATTGCTCCCCATCTTCAAAAACTCGTTTAAAAGAGTCCTTGAAGACCGAATGACCAAAACTTTCAGCCAGGACAACAAGACCACCAGTTCGTTCAACTGCAACTTTAATTTCTGCAACTCCAACCTTTTTATTTAAACCATTCACAATTCAGCACAGCATAGAATTAGATCCAAATTGTTTTTCAATGTAACATTCTGACAAAATTACAAACTCAACTTCATGCATACCCACTGCACAATATAAACAAGAACTTTCTTGCATACCCATAATAAAGTCAATCACAAAAATCAAAATAAAATAAAAATAAAAATATAACCAGATTTTCTCTTAAGCAGAAAAATAAATGAAAACCATGATGCCATCATACAATCACCCAGATGAATGGAAGTGAAACATTAATTAACCACATTGAAATATAGCTTCACAGGTCATGTAGCCAATGTAGCCAAGTGTTGCCAGTAACAGGGAAACGAATTTAATTAGGAATATGTAATCAAATAAGCCTGTAAAAAATTGTACATAACCACATGAATCTACTTAGTCCGTCAATGTAAAATAAGATGTAAGGCATTTGATGAAATTAAATTAAGGAAAAAGGCACTTGATTATCAAAACTCACTACGTTCTTCAAAGTCTCACTTTGTGAAATCTATCAGCAGCACTGCAAGTGAAAGAATTCTTAAGGTATGAGAATATTAGTATGCTGGCACAAACCTGATCAAGTGCTGATGCAAAAATGTCTAACACGTGACCCTGGCTAACCAGCTGTTTAGCGAGACCCTCATAAAACTTGACTGCTTTCTTGAAGTATGGTGCTGCATCTTTATCAAGATCTTTATGAGAGCGCACTGGGTCAGACAGATCTTTTGAAACAATCTGCATAGGAAAGAAAAAGAAATCTAAATCACCAGTCAATATACACAAAAGCAAGCATAGCATGAACAAGGTTCCTTCTGCGTATTCAAAGTTTCCCATAAAATCTTTAGTCCTTTCAGCTCTAAACTAAGACAGAGAAACAAGAATTGCCCCCATTTTGTCTTTGTCCAAAATCCCAATGACACTTGACTGAAGAAATAAAATCTTAGGAATATCCTAATAAACAGTAACAGCAGGATACCTAATTCCTTACCACCTTTAAAACAACTATAACTATATTTTTCAACATCTTTCAATATACTTTGCTTCTAGCAAGTGACAAAACACAAATATCAAAATTTTGCACACCATAAGCCAATTTTAAGAGCAGTGTCTCCCAAAGACAAGCACCCCCCCGTGACACTTAACCGCTGCCAAGTCACATAGCATCACAGCAAAACCGCACCCTTCCTACGGTCACATACTCCTAACATAAAATTTGATAAAAGCAGAATACCTCCCCAACACCAACTCAAATTTGACTACCCTAACAGAGAAAATGTCATCCAATTACACAACAAAGAACAGAACAGCAATTTACCGCCCCAGGTCCTTCCGTGCACGGCCCCCCAACCAAAGCTATGATTCTAGCGCCAGTCCCAGGAGTACAAGCACTCAGCAAACCCGCAGCAACACTCAAAGCAACCCCCGTGCAGCGCGCAGGGCGGCGCCCAGGCGGAACGGGCCACTGATCCGTCTGTAATTCATCCAACAGCTGCAAAAAAAAGGCACAAATAACGAATCTGTAAACCATCTACAGCATTGAAACCACGAGACGGTAAAATCCATAAACAAATACCGCATTGAGAGTATATTCACACTCAGAAGCAGGCAGCAAGAAGCGTGTGATGCCGGAACCGGGTAATCCCCCGGCACCGGGTCCGGCGATACCAACGGGGGCCTTGTGAGGTCTTCTCCCGGCAGTAGAGAGGCCTAGCTGATCGAGAACCTGATCGGCGGGAATCTCCTTGGAGCCGCGGAATACATAAACCTTGGACATGTCTGAGAAGCCCAATTCATGAACCTGGACCTGCGTGCCGAAGGAGACGAATCCGACGAGTGCGTTATCGGGAAGAAGGCCAATGGCGCGACGAAGCGCTGATTTGAGGAACTGGATCTCCTCTTCGATGAGACAGGTGTCGAGGAGGAAGAGGAAAACGGGGGATGGGTTGAGGGAATTGGAGAGGGGGAGGATGTACTCGACGGTGGTGTAGTGCGGGTAGAGTTCGCCGGGGAAGTTGGTTTCAGAGATGGCGTGGTAATGAGGGGGAAAGTGGTTGCGCTGGTAGCAGAAGGGGCAGATCCAGATCTTGGCAGTGAAGTCGACGCGCGCGAAGGGGTTGAGGGCGGAGGAGCAGGTCTTGCAGCGGAGAGGGGCGTACTGGAGGCGGGGGATGTCAGGGTGGGGGCGGATGAGGGCGACGGTGGCTGCCAGAGGGATGACGCACTTGCTCGATTCCACCTTGGTGCGGGGCCACACGTTCCACGTCATGCGCACTCCGTCAACTCCCTCGGGATCTGGGCTCGCCATCTCCGACATCCTCGATCACTCACCCGCGGCGGCACCGGCAATTCTATTTCCCTGGGAAACAACAACAACAACAACAACTCTCTCACCCTTCCTCTCTCCTTCAATTTTCAATTCTAATTACAATAACAATCCCGATTCCGCCACCATTCAACTCCTTTATTACTCTATTCTTCTTCTTATTAAACTTAACACATCCATTTTTTATTTTTTACCTTTCAGGGTTTTTTCAGTTTAAATTTTACTTTTTATGTATAAATATACTTTCTTTGACAATCTTTATCTTTTTATTTACATGTTTTTACATAACATATGTCTATATAAATATCTATAAAAAAATAGTTATCGTTCTTTTAAATTATTTATATATAATAATTAAAACTTACTTACAATAAAATTATAAAAATGATTTATTTTTACTATTATTTTTTACAAATTCTTTTTGTAATAATACTTTTTATGTTATACATGGGTTTCATTAGTAACATATAAATTAAATGCATAAACTACCTTTTCGGAAATTTTTTATCTTTTGTCGTTATATGAATTAAGTTAACGTCACGTGTTTTTTTTTAACATATTTATTTCAAGGCTGGTAAATATATTAATTTTTAAATAGTTAATAAGTTAGGATCTGGATCTAAAATGTTTATAAACATCTCACTGAATATCATTTTTCAAAAAATACCAGAATTGATATAAACAGAAAAAAAAAACTTTTGAAAATATCACATATTTATATTCAGAAAATGTAAAATGCAATTATATGTTTGGGTAGGTGACAATGAGACTGTTTTGGCAATAAAAGGTCAAAAACGTCCTCAGCCATATTGAATGACTTTATTTTTTATTTTTTTTCACTTCTAACTTTTATCGAGGGCAGGTAACTGTCAATACCCCTCCACATTGCGACTTCTTTTCCTTACATCCAAGTATGCAATTAACATAATGAATGTATTAATTATTTTTTAAACTAGTATGTGAGAGTAAATGTTAAAATTGATAATTCAAAAACATTGACCAAAAAAAAACAATTTCTTAAAGAATTTAATTTAAATTTTATTATTATTAAAAATTATAAAAACATAATATAATTGAAGAGTAGATTACTGAACAAGTATCATGATTAGTGATCAAAATATTACAATTTTCAGAAATTAAAAGTTTAGACTTTGTTAACAGCCGTATGTAGAGATTTAAAGAGATCTAAAGTCAATAATGACAACCATGTGAAGCTAAAGTCTAAAACTTTGTTACCAATCCAAAATGTAAATGCAAATGTATTTACAATCAAAAGTATTATTGCATCCTCATTATCATTTCTTCATGATTGTGTTCCTGAAACCAAACTTCTGCACTACCTCCTTCACAGAGGAAGCAAGCAATTATCACAACAGTTGTGAACGTGTGTGTGTGTATATCCTTAAGATCCGTTAAACCTTAGACATCAAGGTGGAAAAAAGAAGAAACACATCCAAGGATCCACATTCTTTTACTTTCGAACACAGTGTTGGATAGTTTTAAATGGAAGAAAATTAAATATATGTCTGAGAAATGTTTACTCAAACATAATGCACCTACCTACTTACAAAGAATGAAGTGACACTACTTGGAAGAACAGATGACGAAAAGAAAAGTGACCCTTGTCAGCTCTTCCTCCAAAGCTGTCCACAGAATTTTCTTTCGATTTAACTGATTACCCAGAAATACAGGACTTGATTGGGGTTTGCTGTAAGTCAAAATAACTAATCAAACTAGAATGACCACAATAGTGTAAGTCCTTCCAAGGTAATTACTACCATAAGGCTGAATCCGGTTCGTGCATTTGGTTCATAAATGCTGAGACAAGTAGTTATTTATATGGAAGTTATCTTACTAACTGCTTGCCAACAGGAAATCAATTACAACTTAACAAGTGATTGATGAACACACAAAGGAAAAAACAATATATCGCATATTTAATACTTTAAAAATGGGTGCACCAGGCCACAAATTTCAATACTACATACAATACAAAGTCCTTTTTCCTGATTTTAAGTGCAAATAGCTGTTATTCCAAAGAAACATATCAAATTAGGCATCCATAACAAGGAAGCAGAACAAATCAAACAATGCCAGCTGATAAAGACTGTGAAGCAAGAAAACGAGACAACTAATAAGTAGATACTACATTCCTTTTCAAAGTTACCACAACTATTCATAACTTACAACATAGTGTTATTTCACATATTCGATGACCAAACTCTGTCAAGTAGAAGGTCAAGTGTTCACTTATGAACAGATAAATCGGATAATTTGTCCGACTGTCCCTCTGTGACATCATTGTCAGAATCTAATTCCCACCAAGAACCTCTGTCATCCTTATAGACATCATCAACTTCATCAGAGGTATCTTGAATATTATCATCTTCAGATGTTTCCGCTATAATATCATCCATATCGAATTTATTTTTATCCGCATCTGGGTTATATGTCCACTCTAACCTCTTCAAAATATCACGATCCTTCCAGTTTTTCACAACCGAAACAGCCTGTTTTTTAGCCTTCCCCATCAGAATTTCCTCCCAGGAAAAGGCAGTATCAGCAGTCCTCTTCAAGACACCATCATCAATATCCCCAACGACAACCGTCTTCAGACATCGCAGCCTTGCTTCCTTTATCACATCAACAAAATCAGAATCATCAGACACAAGAACCACACACTCAACCCGCCTATGATCCATGACATCCACAATGTGGCTTTGCAATGCTCGATCTGCAGCTTGCGGCTTATCCAACACAGTTTGAACCCAAAACCCAGCCCGTTTGAGCTCATCTGCCAAACCATACCCCACTTTGGGTGTGAGAATAGCACTTGCAGCCTTCTTATACTTTTCCATTTTCATAGAATACTTAGCCACCGACTTCACCTTCCTGCTCCCTCTAGCAGACTCAATCTGATTCATCCTTTTCCCGTGCTCACGCTCATGCAGTTGCTTGAAATGGTTGACAAGCTTGTCATTAGTATAAAACTTTCTCCCACAAACCCGACAACGATAAGGTTCATTTGGCTTGATGACACCCTTGTTCTCTAAACGATACAACAGTTCCTTCTCTTTCCTTTTCTCCCGTACAGATTGAGGAACATGACTAAAAGTGTGGCTATTTGCATAAGCCACCATGTAACGAACAATCCCAAAGGAAGATGCAGCTA
>Ga0099823_1001041_pt1 | contig 21489 bp, 7 predicted proteins | sample CowpearedBW_FD_76831 | JGI IMG/M metagenome (GOLD analysis project Ga0099823, IMG submission 76831) | Root nodule microbial communities of legume samples collected from California, USA - Cow pea red BW | ecosystem: Host-associated > Plants > Roots > Nodule | place: USA: California | collected...
CTGCTCTGCAGAGCCATTGCCAATGGGTTTCACCCTACCACACACAAGGTTAGCCTTTAAGCGTCTAAGGCCATTATCCTGCCAAAGACTAGGGCCTCCCGCTACTCTCACCACTTGGGTCAGCTTGCTCTACCTGAGACTCACTGACCCTTCAGAGTTTCGGGATGCGATCCTTACTTGAATCCATATCTTAACATATACACTACACGCCACCATAAAGTCTCCCCATGGGACTAATGGAATTACGCCTATCTCATCATTATAATCATGTTTCTCACACCACAACCACCACGTTGATCTCATACATACGATCCTCATGTTAAAATATCACAAAGCCACAATTCCATGATCAATCTCATATCAAGCATGCCAGTTTCATTCATAAGAACCCACATATACCCAAATATATTCACGCACATCATATTTAGAAAGGATAGTTTGAATGGTACATGCAACAAGTCACTCAAACAGCCAAGGAAACATAGCATGCCCTCGCATACTCGCTCAGGCGAGATGCTGACCCTCCTGATACAGCATATTCTCGCCTAAGCGAGAAGAGATGCAGGGGTCTTCACGTACTCTCGCTCAGGCGAGATGCGCAACGTGGTTTTTTCCACGATTTCTCGCTCAGGCGAGATGCGCTACGTGGCAGCTTCACGATATCTCGCTCAGGCGAGACCTTCTCGCCTGAGCGAGACTATGCGTCGCTCAAGACGAAAAAGGGCCGCCTGGGCGAGCTCTCGTGGCAGGGAGTACTCTGGTACTCTCGCCTAGGCGAGACAAGCTCGCTTGGGCGAAAATAGCAGAGTTCGCCACTGCCCAACCACATGCAGTGGCGGAAACCGCCCAGATCTACTCCCAAACACACATGCAAGACAGAATAACGACATAGGACAACATTCAGAGCATAACCAACCATTTGTTTCACGACTTCAACACTATTCAAGCACCCACAACATAGAACATAAACATGACACCATAACGTTAAACTTAAACACCTAGCTCCCCTTACCTCGTTAAATGCTAGCAGAAGAGGGTAGCAACCCAAGAGAGTAGTGGAGTACAGGAGCAGGGGGAACGGAGCTGAAAACAGATCCACACAAAGTTGAGAAAGGGATGTTAGGGAGAACCCAAATCAAGACAACAAGTCTTCGAACTGGAGAAAGGGAGGGACAAGGTCAGAGCTCGACTTACCTGGAAGTACAGTGTTGATCCTTGCTACCTCAGGGTGGAAGAAGGCTGTGCCCTAGCAGAGCTCCTAACAAAGAACAAGGGAGGAGAGGGAACTGTTGTATCTGAGAAGGAGGACAAGAGCAAAATGAGTGAAAAACTGAAGGGTATGGGGGTCCTTCTGTAGGGCAGGGCCTTGGGCCTCTGAAAAAGGCCAGGCCCATCACTTAAGGACACTGAAAAAGGAGCCTTACAATTTTCCTTTTTATATTACTTTTTAAATTAATTTTAGCTTAGCGAAAACATAACCTATCTATATATTATTTTTTAAATCGATGCTCTCCATGAGCAAATTTTTTTGTAGTTTTAAAAAAAATAAATAAATGGTTTTAAACGTTTACTTACTATAAAATATACTAATTTAAAAAAATTGTCCGTTAGCAAGAGTATGATTCTCTCTATATTTTTTTAATTAATTTTATTTTAATAAGGACTTAATCCTTTCTTTATATTATTTTTTTAAAATTAATTTTAGCTTAATAAGGATCTAACCTTTTTATTTATTATTTTTTTAACAATTTTCTACTTTAGAAATTAAAATTTTATCTTTGCACTCTCTTTACATTATCTTTTACTAATAGTTTAACAAGGATCTATCTCCCTTTATCTGTTATTTTTTAAAATGATTTTTTTAATTTAGCAAACTCTTTGTATATCGTTTTAAAATGTATATTAAAAATTATAAATTTCATACTTCATCCCTAATTGAAGTTGATTGTTTGGAGTTTTTAATTCATGCTATTGTTTGCACTTTAATGTTTTCAAACACCGAATGATGTAATTTGAATGCATTTTCTAGCCAAATAGGTAAACGCTGATTATTCACCAAATAATTGTTCCTTTTAAAAAAATAATAAAAAGGAGGGCCAAATTATTACTATGCCATAGTTACGTCTAATATTTATTTTTTTAAAAAAGGGCTAATTTGTTGTAAGATGTAATTATATTTTTTAAGAAAATAAAGAATTGAAGGATATAGTTTAATATTTATATTGAAAAACGAAAAAAATGAGGGTCACATTCTTGCTAGTCCATAATATTTCTTTTAAAAAAATAAAAGTGATGGTTAGATCCTCACTAACTTTAATATTTATTTTGAAAAACTAAGAAGTGAGGTTTAGACAGTTGTTAGTTCATGAAAATAAAACATTTTTTTAAAAAATAAAATTTTAACAAGGATTTAGCCCTTACAAGTAACAATATTTTCTTAAATTATAAAACGTTAGTGAAGGTCTATTAATATTTTTTTAAAAATAAATTATTGATACCGAGAAACAAAGAGTGGGTGTCACCTACATATTTTTTAGAGGGTTTTGTCGGTCCTCGTTTCATTAGATTAGATACAAGGATGAGTTAATTTCCCACACATAAAGTGGTGTAAGAGAGGATTTTTCGAAATTTGTTGCGATGATTTTTGTTTGTTTTCTGGTAGTGTTTTTATTTAAAAAAACAAGTTAATAAGGTTTCTTCAAATCGATACTAGTGACATTATGAGAGTAGCAATAACATTACTTTTTTTTTTTTTTATTGTTTGTGTTAACAAGTGTTAAATTGGTCTTCTAATATTTTTCTCTCTCAATTTGATTTTGATTTTTTTTTAAATGATTTAATTTGGTCATTGTTCTCAATTTTGAACAAATAAGTTAATGTCAATCTACGTGTCGATTTATGTTTTTTTTTTAATTTTTTGATTTTTAAAATTTTTTAAATTTTTTTTTATATGTCACTTCACAATTTTACCGTGTCAAAAAGATTTAATTTGGTCTATATATTTATTTTTAGTTTTAATTTAATCATGTTTTTTGTAATAATGAAACAATATTGTCATTCTCGATATATGTTTTGTATAAATTTTATGCTAATATTCTTATTAAAATTAATATTTTTATTAAATATTTGTAGAAATATTTTTAAATAAACCTTTTCTTTTTAATTTTATTATTAAACAAAGTTAAACTCCAAATCTAATTTCAATAATTAATCATTTTTTGTTATTATATATAAAGACATCAAGTAAATTTAGTAAAGATTAAAAATCCAATAACTTACGTAAATTTAAGAACTAAACTTTAAGTTTAAAACAAAATCAAAATTGAAAGTTTTGTACAGAAATTAAAGTTACTTTAAAAATATTTTATAAAAATGTTAATTTTAGTAAGAATATCACCATAAATTTATATAAAAAGTAAATTGAGGAAGAACAATATTGTTTTATTCTTACAAAAATTGAAACTAAATTAAAATGAAAAACAAATATATGAACTAAATCGAATATTTTTACACATCACACAAATATAAAGTGGCATGTGTAAAAAAAATAAAAAAATGATTTTTTTTAAAACTATAAGTTAATACTGTTCGGTTAAACTAACAGTAAATACCAAATTAATTTATTTTTAAAATATAAAAAAATTAGATAAAAAAAACAATTTAACACATTCTAACAAAATTAAGAACAAAACATAATTTAACTTGTAAAGAAAAAAAAAAATGTAAGAACATTTGTTTTGTAATATTTAGATAGAGTAGATACTTTTTTCCTGTTGAATCAGGTCAAAACATAGATTGTCTATCCAAAACCAAGACATATAAAGAAGTTGCAAATTTTCGAACAAAGGGACCCAAGATTTGAGAACTGTGTAAGCACATCACATAAAGAACGCTCACAGAGAGTTTGAGGAAAGCATTTCCGATGAGTAAGACTCTGCATATTATGGCAATGAGACAGTGCTTCGCAGGTTCTGGACAAGCTAACCGCTCTGTCTTCTCTCTCGGTTTTTCCTCAATTCTTCCTACCTTTCACTACAAAAGTACCAAACTAATGAAAAGGAGTTGCACTACCCATGCCATTTGCCATGCTACAAAGGTAGGTACCCTTTTTCATTTTAATCCTTAGTTCCAGTTTTTTAAGAAAAAAGAACATTATTTTGGTCGCCAGGAGTGTAAACTGAATCCTTAAACCAAAGAATTTCATTATAAGTTCATGGGATGTCAAAACATGTCTGTAAATTTTACATTTTTATCTTTGAACATATGCAAATGTTATCGCTTTTAGTAACACAAGTTTTTAAATTTTGGCTGAGGGAATGGACAGTGTACTTTCAAGATTCGTTTGTAAAGTTTTTCTTATCTTCAGATACCAAGGTTACGAAATTATACCCTATCGGACCCGAATGATGTTTTCCCCTTGTTTTAAAAGGACAACTTAGAACGGTGTTATAGATGTTTTCATTGATGTTTTCCAATCTTACTCTGATTGGTGAACTGTGAGAAATGAAGTTAAAAGAGTATAGAAGCATGAGAAATGATACATAGACACCAGATGATGGTGGCAGGCACGAAGGTAGAGTAAGAGATGGAAGAGAGAATGATGTAGATATGATGTGATAATGAAGAAGTAGAGAACACATGATGAGTGTTAAACAATATAAAGTATAGAAGTGTGAAAATGGACGCTGGTATACCAGAAGACACTTTGAGAGAGAAAGAGACAGAAGAGCAAATAGGCCAAGATATGACTGATGATATGACATGATTAGAAGAAAGAAACAGAGAGAATTGTGAGCGTTGAACAATATAAAAATATAGAAGTATTAAAAATGATGCATGGACACTCACACAGTACTATGCAATTTGAGAGAGAGATGAGAGCGAGAATAGTGTAAGATACGATTGGTAATATAATGTGATGAAAAGAAAAAGGTTGAGAAAAATGACAAGTGTTAATGAAGTGTTTGATCTGTTGAGGTACCCAAATAAAATCATTTTTCATGTGTTTATGTTACTTTACTAAGTTTTGTCTTTATTGTAATCAACTACGCTTTTGAGCTCCAGTTAATGTGATTATGACTCCAACACTGTATTCTTTGCCGTGAAGTCAAATGAGGAGCTGTTGGTAGTTGTTGGGGGTGGGGCAGCTGGAGTGTATGGAGCAATTCATGCTAAGACTGTGGCACCCCATCTTAGTGTCGTAGTTATTGAGAAGGGAAAGCCTCTCTCCAAGGTTTGTGTCATAATGCCATCATGCTATTCAATTTCTGTGCAATGTTCTCATTCTCTGTTGTTCTTCTCATTGGTACTGTCTGCAGGTGAAAGTTTCTGGAGGAGGACGATGCAATGTGACTAATGGGCATTGTGTTGACAATATGGTAGTCCTGCTCTCTTTGTAAAGTTAAAAACATATATGTTTTTTTGTGGGATAGTCTTTTAACTGCCTTGCACTACCATATCACTTTTTTGTTCTGAGACCATTTAGAGAAATATAACAAGTTAATTTGATGTTTGTAATCAACTGCAGGTGAGCAGGTCATTATTCTATTGGTTTCTTTCCTCCGAGGAATTATTAAATTGTCATTTTTAGATATTTGTTTTGTTGTGTCTTGCATGTTATTACTTTATTTGATTACCATAATGGAAGCTTAAATGTTTTGAATATGATTAGTTTGTAGATTTTGGCAGAAAACTATCCGAGAGGTCACAAGGAACTGAGAGGGTCTTTTTTTAATATACACGGTCCAGTGGATACAATGTCCTGGTTTGCCTCTCATGGAGTGGAGCTGAAGGTTTTCCTGTGAAAAACTTCTAATTACTTGCTTCTGTTTCAACTTTCAAGAGTACATTTCTAATTCATGATTAACTGCTCTTAGGTTGAGGATGATGGCAGGGTATTTCCTGTCAGCAACAGCTCTTCTTCTATAATTGATTGTCTCATGTCTGAAGTGAAGCAAAGGGGAGGTATGATGTCCTAGTATGTTATGCTTTTGGCTGTTTGTGTAATGTGGATTCGGTTGGTGAAACATTGTATATTAAAAATAAAAATGAGCTTTCTGTTATCTTATATGTCCATTTACCCCCTTCTGTCACTTACACAATGTGACTCTTTCTCTGAAGTCAAATCCTAAAAAAAAATTATAGTTGGTAAATCATGCCTTTTTGTCTTTTAGTTTTCCCTTGGTTTGAAGATTAGTTCAAGGTTCATAAGCCAAAATGTTACTATATGGTTATAGTAGTATAGACAGAGATTTTAATCTGACAAAGCTGCCAGTTCATCCCAAATGGGTATAACAGTTATAACAGCCAAAATGTTACTCATAATTCATTAAAATCCTCTCTATATGAAGTGTTCACTCCACAAAATGGATGATTTGTTTATAGCATGCTATATATTCAACTTGGAAATACTAAATTGCATATTCCTAGATCCCTACCTGTATGAAACTCATAGCCTAACTCAATTTCACAGAATCAGTTTGTAATATCAAAATTGCCTCCACTACATATTGTATTTTGGCACTATCTCTAGTCAATGTGCGACTTGGAATTTTCCCAATACAGTTCCTCACATCTAGCACTGCTGGGCTTGATATGATTATAACATTGTCAGTGACCCTTTTAATGGAACTAAAACAGGCTTCAATATCATCTTACAAAGTTGCTTAGGCCTTACTCAACCCTTTAAAACTGGTTTTTAGGGTGAAATTTTGTCTTTGTTCAATGTGTAACTTGGGCTTTTTCTAATAGATTTTATGAACATCAACTTCAGTTTGTGTTTTATAGTCCTTTGATTTCAAGATTTCTATGATGTACATTCAATCTATCAATGCTGAACTCTGTATTCTGAAATAGTTTCTCTGCAGACCAGAAAAGTTGTAGCAGCAATATCTATTTTATCTAGTGGCAAATTCCTTCTTGAGATTCAGCAGCACACATCTGTTCATGTTGAACGTGTTGAAGCTGATTATCTATTGCTTGCTAGTGGTAGTAGCCGTCACGTTGTGGTGGATAATTGATTTATTTGAATTAAGAGGCATTAATCTTGTCATATTTTCTTAAACAAGTTTCTTTCTGTCATAGGGTTATACTCTTGCATCTCAGCTTGGTCATTCAATTGTAGATCCAGTGCCAAGCTTGTTTACTTTCAAAATAGAAGATTTGCGTTTGCGGGAGTTGTCTGGGGTAAAGTATCAATTTGTGAAGTAGGGAATTCAAACTCATTATTCATGATTAGTACTTATAGAGTTGTTTCTGCATACATTAAGCTTCTTTTCTACTCCTTTATATTTGGTTTCCTTAACTGTCAGGTTACATTCCCTAAAGTTAAAGTGAGGCTAAAATTGGATAGTGTTCAAAGGAATATACCTAAGCTTACACAGGTATGCTTTGTTATTACCACAGGTTAAAACTAGTTTACCTTGGTGCTGTTACTACAACAGATTAAAAATTGAAAAACATGTACATGATATTGTCAAATTTTAGGTTGGTCCCATGTTAGTTACACATTGGGGGCTCAGTGGACCTGTTATTCTTCGGTTATCTGCTTGGGGTGCTCGTTTTCTGTTCAGTTCAAGTTACAAGGGTAAGGAAAATCTTTCCCGATATTATGCATTTGGAATCTTCAAAATTCTTATGAAAATTTAAATCAATTCTTGTATGAAACTTCTTGAGATTATAGTAAAGGATTTCAATTCATGTACAAATCATTCTGTTTAATATCTTCTAATGTTTGTAACTTTTTGGTAGGATTTGTAAATCATTTTCACTCAAGAAAATTCTTTTCTATTCTGCAGTGTTCCAATTTCTCCACTTTCTTTTTACAGATATTGTTATAATTTGGATGCAGGCAAACTTTTTGTGGATTTTGTCCCTGATCTGCATGTGGAAAGTTTGAAGTCTATTCTTTCTCATCACAAGCTTCAATATGCGGTAAATTATTGCTCTGTGTGCTCTATGCAAAATTCTACAAACCTATATTCCATTGTATTAAGTTAGACGTGGAAGGTGATTATATGATTTTGTTAATAAGATTCTTATCTTCGTCAGTTAATATTTGTAGCATAAATCCATTTATCTTGCTCAACATTTTATGGAACTGGCGTGGTTAAGGATAAGAAAAAATTGGTTTGGTTTCATAATTGGAAATTGGAATGTCTAATATGAGTCTGCAAAATGGGTTTGCATGGTAGATGCACTCTGTCTAATATTGTTGATTTAGTATAAAGTTGTATCAAGACAACCACAATCATATTATAGTTTTTGTTAGAAGTGAGTTTAAAGCCCAACTCAACCCTACAAAACTGACTTGTAAAGTGAGGATTGCATCCACTTATATATTGTGAATTGACCTTATCTCTAGACGATGTGGGACTTCCAACAATTTTCTTCTTTCCTCAAATTTTCTTTTAATTGAGTTTAGGAACTTGCATTAATTCAATGTAAGCAGTTTGATCAAAGACTATTTCCATGTAAATTTCGATCATCATGTCCTTCACTAAAAATTTGTAACCAATTGTGTTCACATTGGTTGCCCTAATTTGTTTTGCTTGTGCCTTTGCAGAAACAAAAGGTACTTAATTCCTGTCCTCCTGAATTTGGCATAACAAAAAGATTCTGGAGCTATGTGCTGGAACGACAGGTTTCATAGCAATTCCTAGTTTTTTGATAGAAAAAAGTGTGTTTTTAATCCCTATACTTTCATTAAGCTTGGTATTGGTCTCTCTAATTTTAAATTGACGAACTTAGTCCTGCATTTTTTAAAAATATATGAATTTACTCCCTCTACATGCTTAAACTTAGCATTTGATGATGGTATTTTACTGAGGAACTAAATTCACCTATTTTCTAGAATTAGAGGACTATGTTCATTTATCTGAAAGTACAGAGATTAAAATCAAGTTGGCTGAAAATATAGGTTGCAAAAATACATTTTTCCTTTTTTTGCTAATTTAGTGTTGTAGTTGTAATTAAAAAATCTTGACAAATTATGTAAATAATGTTCCTATGTAGGGTTTTAGTGGAGATGTCTTGTGGGCTTCTATTTCAAATAGTTCATTGATGTCCATAGGTTCTTTGTTAAAGGACTGCATGTTTGAAGTGACAGGCAAGGTAAGGTTTCTTATCCTTTCTTTAATGTTACTAAATTTTGTTCATACATTTTGTGGTTTAACATTTCTTCTGTCCTATCAAAGGGTCAATTTAAGGATGAATTTGTTACTGCTGGTGGTGTTCCCTTATCAGAGGTTCTCTGTCTTAACTTTCTTCACTTTTTCCTTCATCCTCCCTACCCTAGCTTGCTTCCATTAATTAGAAATATTATTTAACTGTTTTTTTTTTTTTTTAAGATTTCGCTTAATACAATGGAAAGCAAAGTTTGCCAACGTCTATTCTTTGCTGGAGAGGTATATCAAATTTAAAAAATTGCCTTTTGTTTCAATTTTTGAAGTAGAACTAGAGAAATGTTATATGTAGAACAATTCATACAACAGTTGTTTGTGTCTGTCTCTTTTGTACATTATTTTTCACATATCAGAGTGATAGAGAAATATAAACACAACAAAACTGTTGTATAAAACATTAGGGTTTTCCTAATCTATGCCCTTAGATTCTAGTTAAGAAATTAAAAGGAGAAAGTTTTTTATTGGAAATCATATGGAAGTGTATTAAAATATCATAGGGGAACACATTTTTCTCTGTGTTGGAAGTCCCACGTCGATTAGAGATAAGACCAATTCACAATATATATATAAGTAGGTGCAATCTTCACCTTACAAGCCGGTTAAAACTAAAAACTTTTGCATATTGTATCACATCTCAAACTATACAACATGATAATGCAATATTAAATGTTTCTTCTGCAGATTCTGAATGTTGATGGGGTAACTGGTGGTTTCAATTTCCAGGTAAATGAAGGCTTAATTGGCATATGATTATTGACAACTAGCAATTCCAATTTTCTGAGTTATTAATAATAAAATCTTGTATGTTATACATGTTGAATTGTTCAATTCTTACCACCATAAATAACATTATTATTTTTTGTCTTGAGGTATATTCCTGTCTGAAATTTCTCTTCTATTTCAATTGTCATTGGATATTCTTCTGCTTTTATGTTGCCCCCATTTTTTTATGTATTGCTTAAAATAGCATAAATCCTATGGTTTTTCTCTCAAAGTATTAGAAGTATATACTATATCCTATACAGTATAAAAAGAAAGTCCATCAAATCAACCTATGGTGACTTGGTAGCTAGTTGTAAAGTAAATATCTCATGATATTATTGATGGTTATTTCTAGTGGAATTTCTCTAATTAGTTTCTATAAAAACTTTATTTTTAGTGGGGGTAGGGGCAGGGTTTTGCTATTCTAAAAAATATATATTTTTATTTTAAATAGCTTTTCCAAAATTATGCTTGGCTTGACTTTTTCTTGAGGATAAAAACTCTTAAAAAAAGCTAGGAGAACAATATTAAAAAAGTCTTCAATTGAAAAGGTCAATGTATTATTGGCACTTATAGTATTTTTTTTATGTGGACTTTTTTTTTCTTTTATAGGAAAATAATGGACTGAAAAAACTAGGTTAATTAGAATTTTAGTTTTTTTTTTAAAAGGATCTGCAAGTTTGGTCTTTTTTTCTGTGACTTTAGTTTCCAAATTTAAAAAAGTCACAATTTTACATTTTATTTCTTTATTCTAGCTTAATTGGATTCTAGACATAAAATTAAGAAATAGTTTAATATTCTAAAATGCAAACATAAAAGAACTAAATGTATTCAGAATCAAGGATTGAACCAAAATTATCAATTTTTTCAAATCTGGGATCAAAATTCTAATTTAGCTAAAGGAAATATTGTATTTTTCTGATAATAAATATCATATGGCTTGGTATGTGTATACAGCATTATAATTTAGCATAATTTGAGGGTCCAGTTTTCCTTAGAACCATTGAATCATTCACTTTGGCATAAAAGGAAAAAGGAGAACAACTTTATGACTAATTGATTAATGTCTCATGGTATACTGAAGAGTCAAGACAGAGCTTCTTCTTCATTCATTTTCCTTTGTTCTCTGTGCAGAATGCTTGGTCAGGAGGATTTATTGCAGGAAGCACTATTGGTGGATTAGCACTTGAATCTTGTAATGGTTTAAAGTAAATGCAAATTTGCAAATTGCATGCTTTTGTTGGCAACTTGGCCTTTCTTTTCTGGTTGCCAATGAGGACAAGTACTGCATTTTCCTTTTTTTTAGCATAAGCATAGTTTAGTGGAAGAGATTTGATAGGAAAAGTTCTTGAAAAATGAGATTCTTCTGGCAAACAAGAAATATACTTTTAACCTTCTAAATCATACCAAAGGAGAAAACATGAATGCAGTATCCACTCACTGATTGTACTGTTCTTTGATTAAAATTTGATCATTCATATAATACAGATTTACATAAAAAGAAAAGTATGTATTAAAATGGTGAAACTTCAATTTGATTGTATAATACTTTTAAGTTTGTATTTAAGTTTGTTTATAATAAATGGTGTACTTAGCTTATGTTTGATGTTACAAAAATGGTCTAGTTTGTATTGATACCTTGTTATGTTTGTGTAGACATGTCAAAGTAAGCTAACTCAGTTCACATGGATTGACTCACCACGAGTCAGGTTGAAAATGAGTAAATCCAATCGGACTCACTTTATAGTGAGTCAGAAATTTTGCAACTCGGCTCAATCTACCACGTGTTGGTTGGTAGGTTAAGTGGGTTGATTCATTAAGTCACATCAAAAAATTATTTATGTATTTATTTTTAAGTATTCAAATATTTAAATAATTTTTTAAGCTACCCATGAGATGACAATCACATTAAAATCAAAAATTAATGTCTTCATCATGCTCACTACTGATATATGATGAATTGTTTCCAAGAAAATGTTCATATAATCCAAAAAAAATGACTAATATTACATATTTTCTGTCATGTTATTCTTCAAAATGTAAATAAAAAAATTACACATTTTTGTCATACTAATTTAGAAAAATTTGTTTATAAGACAGTTGTTTGAGTAATTTACTATAGGATAAAGATTATAGTTAAAGATTAAAGTATCAACATATATAACTTGACAATCAAATTAATTAAATATTCAAATTATTCAATCATTATTAAGCAATATTCTAGCATTTAAAAATATGAAATTGTGAACCTATATAATTAGGGTAGTAAGTAATTATTAAGAAAATTTAAAAAAAAATGTAAAAAAATGTTGATGGGTTAAGTGGGTCAATCCGGCTTGAACCGTAGGTTAAATGAGCTGGGTTGAGTTCAACCTACTTTTGAAAAAAACTAAATTTTTCTTAACTCAACCCAGCTCGAACTCTTGGCGAATCGAGTTGATTCATGGGCTGAAACTCATTTTAACATTTCTATATTTGAGCATAATCTAAGTGTGAGTTTATGTCTTTAATTTAGTAAAAATGACAAAATTAAATATTATATAATAATAAAAAAATAATAAATACAATGATTTTGGGTTAAAGATAATGTAAATCAATTATGTAGATTGGACAGAACTTGTGGACTACATAGGTAGAATGCAGAATGTCAAGGTTTTTCTTATAAGTATTAAATGCATTTCAAGGGTTAAAAAAATCAAGTTTAAATCAAACATACATTTAAATAGGAAATAAAAATATTAAAATCTATAGGAACAATAATTATATGTCACCAAGGGACAAACAAATTTATATTATCCTCTCAATAAATATACAAAACAATTATACTTATCATTGAGTTCGTCATTAAATAACCAAATAATGACAAAAGCACAAAATCAACAATGCAGAAAAAATGGACAGGACAATGAAAATGGAAATTGAGAGCGACACAAAAGGAAAAGAGAGAGAAAGAATGAAAGCAAATAAAGACTCTGACGGAACAAATAAATATAGATAAAGGCGAGCGATAACGACACTTGCATGCAGAAGTTGTAAATAATAAAATATGAATAAGTATTAATTTAATATAAAAATTTAAGTATATTAATTTTATTTAAACTTGTTAACATAATTAAACATGGAATTAATTTTTAATAACTGTAAACATTCAAAAAAGTGACAATTATTAAAAACAGAAAATGTGCTCAATTATTATTTATTAATAAAATTTAAACAATATAAAATTAAAATTAATTATATTTTTTTTATTATATTAAAATCAAAATGTATCAGTATAATGTATTAAAAACATGTTTATTTTGTAGAAAATTTATTAAGATTTTTTTTAATGTTAGATTGGAAAAACTTTGAACTAATCGTGACTAAAATTTTTGACAACTTGAAAATATTAATTAAAAAATTAAACCAAAAAATAACACCAAAATTAAAAAAAAAAATCATAATTAATTTCAGACAAAATAATGTAACTATATCAATTGAAAATCATTTAAACTGATTTTACTAAAAAAATGGTTATCATCTCCAGACCAATAATAACCTAAACTAATAGTTAACTAAAAAAAATTCTTCCACTAATGCTTTCGTTTTATTAAATATTACAATAAAATTTATATTTAATAATAATTGAAAGGATTTATTAAATAAAAATTCTACAAGCAACACTCAAATAAAATATTTAAAATTAAACCAATTTAAATTATAAACAATTCAAATTCACAATATTTTATATATTATTCTCATCCTCAAATTTTTGACCAGGAAGTTTAGACAAGATTGGCTTTGAAATAATCTCTTTAGCAATGCTTTATCATGGATAAAAATTGTGTTCTTAATTATATTTATTTAAAGATACACAAAACTAATATTACAGTAACAAAAGTTAGAGGAAAAAAGGAATATTTTCCTGTTATATATTAACAAACAAAAAGTGTCTGGATGAGAGAAAGAAAGTGCAGCAAAAGCTCAAATAACAGATAAAAAGTAAAAAAAGAAAAATAAAATAAAATAAAATAAAAGCATATGATCTTATTTTAATGTAAAAATTAGTACATTACTACACAACCATGATTTACCCCAAGTTAACGAAATAAAAAAAAAAAATTGTTGCAAAAAGTTTGAGTCGAGGATAGTGACTAAGAAAGCAGCTTTAAGGAAAACGTAACAGTTGGGTTCACTTTGATGCTTTGGAATCAGAAAATCCCAAAATCCAATTCAACAACTTGTTTTATTCACCTTTTTCTACCCCTCTTTCCTCAAGTCTATTTCCTGCTAAAGGTTTACCACCCTCTTTTCCATTGCATATTCCACCATCCCAAAATGCACATTCCCATGACAAACCAACAAGAGTGACACATTTTTAACATCCCACGACACTATAATTTAAAAAGGGTTAAATATATTTTTATCCCTTAATTTTCGATGAATTTTAAAATTAGTCCATTTCGAAATTTTAGATTAATTTAGTCTTTTATCTTTTGAAATATGTGGATTTAGTCTTTTTAATAAAAATTTGTTAGGTTTATTTGATGTTTCATATGCATTTCAGGATTGTATTTAAATTATTTATAATATTTGACACATTTTTGCTTTAATGTTAAGTCAAATACTAGTATGAAACACGTTTGAAATGTCAAATAAACGTAACAAAATTTGATTAAAAGGACTAAATCCACATATTTCGAAAGATGAAAAACTCAATTGGTTCAAAGTTTCGAAATGGACTAATTTCAAAATTAACTAAAAGTTAAATGATCAAAAATATATTTAACCCTTTAGAAAGTACTAATATTTCGACGCCACACTATTTTTACAAAGACTATTTTATTCTTCTATTATCTCTATTAATCAATTCCATGATTAGAAAAAACTATTTATAATGAATAAAAAATTGAAAGTGATTTTATTTATAGTTTAAGCAATTAATTTAAAATAAACTACTTTTATGCATTATACTTAATAAGCAAAAACTCATGTATTTTTCTAAACATAAAATAAATTTAATATAATATCTTATGTCTTTAAAAAGTTTGTGTGGATATTTGAATTTTCCAACTTCTTTATTCTCTAATAAACTATTTATCCTCTATTTAGATGATGATTTTAAATTCATTTCATCAAAAAATTAAATATATAAAATAATGTCATATTTAAAATAAAAAATATGAAATAAATAAATTATATAAATAAATATGTATTAGAAAGTATATTAAATTTAAAATTAATATACATGATAGTTAAATTTTAAATCACTAAAATGAAATTGTATAATAAGTGGAGGGCAAATTACTTACATGCCATTTCACTGCTGAATAATAACATAGACATATAATAGGTGAGTAATTAATTTATTAAATATTTAAAAGAAATTCTAATTTACTAATTTTTTAATCAGTCTTCATAAAACATTCCTTGTCTTAAGGAATTTGATTCGCCACAGTTAAACCAACGTACCAGTGGCTGTTATACAGTGCTCACAACATTCTTTTTTAACGTTTATTTTTTGTCTCTCTATGTTTTTTCATTTGCGCTTCCTTTCAGACTCAGTTTTTCTCTGTTTGAACAAATTTTCATTCAGTCGTTGTTCATATATTTTCCGAGACGCAACACTCGAACAGTTTCGCCATTTTTCTCGGTGCTCACGTTCGCGCATTTTCTCTCGCGGAATGCGCAGGGATTCCGTTACGACGACACCGTTTCGTTGTTAATTTATCGCATTGGATTCGAGGACGCCAGCGAGGTTGAATCGATCGCAGAGATGGCGGTGGCGCTCGCGGAGAAAGTTAAGATCGGCGTCTGCGTGATGGAAAAGAAGGTGAATTGTCACTCAGAGGTTCTTTCTTTCATTACACTTAATCAATCAATCTCGTTTCTTCGTCTTCTATTTCGTCTTTTGTTTTGCGTTTTGATGATTTGGTACTACGGCGGCATAGTTTCGGATTTCGAAGCGAGTTTGAACTTCGAAGAATGCGCGCGATTCCCTGCCTCTGTTTTTCTGTCCTCATTGCTGGATTGGATTTTGCAGGTCTTCTCTGCGCCTATGGGACAAATTTTTGATAGGCTACAAGCGTTTGGTGAATTTGAGGTAGGTGAACGAGTTTGCGTTTGCAGTGTTCTGGTTTTTTTATTAGATGTGGTGGCTTGTTGTTGAATAAACTAGGAATGAATAACAGAGTTTGGATTATTCGATTTCTTTTTTAATGCTAATGTAAACCATATGAGTGAATAATACGAAACGATTATATATCTTAATAGTTTAATTTCCTTCCACAACTTTACATTTTCAACATAAAAAATTACAGTTGGTATTTACACAACTTTTACTATAATTATAAAAGTTCACGAATCATCTATCACGTGAGATGCGTGATGATTCATTGTCAGCACATATACTGCTTACTCAAAGTTTATAATGTATTTTTATGAGTTGACTCTTAATGCATTGTTAGTGTAAAATATGTTATATTATGGATCATTGTATAATTCTTAACTTTTAACCAAATTATAGTAAAAGTCAACAAACTTATTTTCTGTGATCAATGTTATATTCTGTGATTACACGATAGAATATTGTCAAAGCTCAGTACATACTCCATTATTTATCCTGTTTCTATTATATATTATTTTGTTCTGTGAAAGAAACGGCTGAGTTGGTAATTGTGTTTTCCATTTTTTTTTTCAATGTTTTTTTTTCTGTTTATTTTTATTCTTATTTGATATTTTTTGTCTTATTTGTAGGTCATACATTTTGGGGACAGAGTGATCCTTGAAGAACCAGTAGAGAGGTATGATAGTCTTATTCGTATAGCTGGAACCTTAGTTTGAACTCTAAATTTTGGAGAGCAATATTTGTGGTCCTGTTTTAGAAAAAAAAGTTTCACGTGTGTATTCCGATGAGTCTTTTATTATAATGCATCCAACTTAGGGAGTAGGAATGAAACAGTTGGGCAGACAGAAATTGGGAATGCAAGCAAGGTGAAACTTTTGTAATTACAAGGTTATCAACGAAAAATACAAAGGAAAATAAACTAAACATTCCCTAAGTTTTAGTTTTCACCATGGGAAAATGATGGAATTTTTGAGGATGTGGAAAGTTTCATTCACATGTATCAGTTAAACATTTATAATATCCTATTGTATGTTTGTGATTACATTCTTTTAAGTTATTTTGCTATGTTTGAGTTTGCTATAATATTATTTTTACTGGAGTTTGAGATTGCTGAAGTGTTTAAACTTTGTTGATTTTGGAAGGAACTAAAAACAACAGTGCCAACGTTTCTTTACGGCACGAATCTATATGAACTGCTTAAAAGTTCCATGATGACTTGACATCATTAATTGTATTTGTACTTGGTACATTTAAGTTACAGATGAACTGTTTTATTTTTGTTGACCTTGTGGATGTTTAAGGCTATGCCATTCCAGTAATGTTTAAATATTGTATTATTTCAGCTGGCCAATATGTGATTGTTTGATTGCTTTCTATTCCTCGGGATATCCCCTTCAAAAGGCGGAGGCGTATGCTGCTTTAAGGAAGTAAGCTTGTTTATTTACCAACTTCATTTGATTTTAAGGTTAAATGTATGTTTTGTTACTCACCAGCCTGTATATAAGATAGTGTAAGATCGTTAAAAGTTGGGTTATTAAGCACTAAAATGTTCTTGAATTACATATAGGCCCATGAACAGCTACATCCGTGATGGTCAAATTCTTGTATAAATATAATATAACAATACATATATGCTAGCTTATTGACAATCATCTTCTGAAAAAAGAAACCTTTATTTTCTGGTGTATTTAGTTTACATGACTTTTGATGTGAGAATTTTTATGGTTCTTTGCTCTGATATTTCAAGGTAATTTCATTTTCTGACGCTGAAATTGGGAGGGGATTTATTTTACTGTCTAGTGGAACTGTAAGGCGTTTGTGCTGCTCTTTTCAAATGTTGTGTTGAGAATTAGGCGTCACCACTGACAGTAAATTCTCCGCTAAGTTTGGTATGAGTGTAAAATGTGTTATTCATGAATTTGCATGCAGATTAAGACACGTGAAGTGTACAATTATGAGAAACTAGTCATTCTTGTGTATAAACTTTTATTAGATTGCGAGAGAAATCAGAGAGAATGTCTTGTAATTAGATAAATGCCAGTAGCACACTATTATTGGTTGAAATTTATTGAAACTTCAAAACTTTGGTAGGTCCCTCTTCTTATTTAATAAGATTCTCTTGATTTTTTAGTTTTCAATAAATTTCAATCAATTGTAGAGTGTGTTAGGAAGAGTATTGGTAGAATGATGAAAGTACAAAGATGACGAGTCACCAGGTAACAACTCTACTAAGTCAGGCTGAGTTTGTTATTACAGTCTGACAATTGCAGCTGTAACTAACTGTGCTGAAATACAAAGGTCAGGCTATAGAAAATCCTGAGATATACTTAAGAAAAATATTCTCTTGCAACTTTTAAGTTGCTTCTGAATCGTAAAAATAATTGAAACTGATCGTAACTAGAATTAGCCTCTAACTTCTAGGAAGATTTTGAAATCTTCACAGGGTATTATTGATCCACGAATGGTTTGACTCTCACACCTCCTTTTTCCTAGTGGAGGTTCCTGCAATATTGAATCTATTATCCTGAAATCGTTTTCCTTCCTAGAGAAGGATATGATAGAGATCTCAATTAACCACACTGAATCATTCTTGTTTAATTAGTGTTACTGTAGAATTAGTGGGCTATTGCTCAAATTTACAGCATATATTGTCTGTTGCTTTGTTTCTGTTTTTTAGTTGTATAATATATGCACTCATATAATAGTTTCTTAAAATTGATAAATGGAGTGATTCCAAGAAAATGAGAAAAGAGTGAGAAAGCTAGAAAAAAAATCGGAGAGAGATCTGAACTAGTATTCTGTTATTAAAACCTTATCTCTGAAATATGAAGTAAGAACAACTACAGTTGACCGGCAACAGCTAACAGCATTCAGATAGAGTGTCAGGGTTGAGTTGCGGAGTATGAGTCTTAAGTCGTACATAGGAAGTGTGGGATTGTTAGACTTTGAACTCTCCAATTACAATAACTGGATTTTGCGGAGTATGAGTCTTAACTGCCGACAAAAGGACTGGACAAGCGGAAGATTATCTTCTCTAACAATGATTTTCTACAGTTTGTTACAATTTTACTTTGAATGTTTGTATGAGAAGGTTTACTGGTCTAAAAACTAGTCATGCACTGTGATGCAGGCCTTTTGTGGTAAATGAACTGGAGCCCCAGCACCTTCTTCATGACCGGAGGAAAGTATACAAGGTACATGGATGGAATCAATCTCCCTCTTTTTTAGGTTTTGATCTAAAATCTTTGTAATTTTCACGTATGATGAAGCTTTCTTCTTTTGGCTTTGAATGCCTTGCAAATGTGCTATTTAGCTTTGAATGCTGATAACTCCGCTTCGCATGCTGTCTTGACTTTTCCTTCATGGTCTGGCTTGGGTTTCGAATTAAGGCATTAACTTTTTCTCGTTGTTTATTTAACGTCTGATATTTATATGTACATTTTTAGCATGAAGCCAAGCCAATGAAGTGAAAAACTGAACTTTGAGTTTCTGTTAGTTCGTGTATTGCTAAGGAAGGAAAAAGAAAAAAAAAATCACTCATTAAAGTTATATTGGTCTTGTCCTCCCCTCTTCCCTGGGACAGACTTTTAAACTTAGTGAAGATCATATTTCTATTTATTGTTGTTAGTTATGAATGTATGACCAATTACAGTAAAAAATGCTATGCTGTTTCTTTGATGATATATATATATATACATATATAATTTATTTTTATAAATGTTCAATTTTGGGCTTCAAGCGTCTTGAAATGTTTGGAATCCCCGTTCCAAGATATGCCCTTGTAATTAGGGAAGTCCCGTACCAACAATTGGATTACTTTATTGAGGAAGAAGATTTTGTTGAGGTTCATGGCATGCGGTTTTTTAAGCCATTTGTGGAGAAGCCTGTTGATGGTAAGCTTGTTTCTTGTGTGGGTGAAACTCTTTACTTTGCTTCCGTCTCTTTCATTAGTAAATTGTTTTTCGTACAAAGTAACTGATGAATGATATGTGCATTGTATTGGCTTGTTTTATCGTGGGTTGGGGGATGTTCATTTTGTTCCATTTTTTTTTTCTGCGAATCATTGTTACATGTAATGTACATTGGCTTCTTTTATCATGTAACGATTTTAGGGGGTTTTCTTTTTGTTCCTTTTTTTTTACCAAGGAGTCACTGATATACGTAATTTACATTGGATTGTTTTATCAAAACAAAGAATTTCGGTCGTGTTATTTTTGTCCCATTTTCTTTTATTAGGCAGCCCAAGTGTTAACTCATGATATAAGGAGTGGGATCATTGTTCTCTGCAATCGAATTTTCAACTGGGGGAATCCTAATCAATAAAAGTTAATCTTACTAAAATAAATATAATTTAAAAAATCTTAACCATTGAATCGAAACTACATCACTGGGCAGTTTTATTGGACTCCAAGTGATCATATCCTGTGGGTGCAGACACAAAATACTCAGAAAAAAATTTCAATATTACTTCACAGCTTAATATCGACATTTATATAGATGAAAATCAGCTAACATGTTTTGAATATGTGAAATTCAAAATTTCAAGCGGAAACAATAGGGAATAGCATTCACTCACACTATGTCTTACAAGTTGTGTGATGTAAATAATCGTTCATCTTTGTGTTTTTTATTATGCAAGGAGTATAAAAGGGATTACATCTTCAAATCACGACTAGTAACTTCTATAACTGGTTGTTATATCTTTATGTCATTTCTTGAAATGATGGAACTCAACTGCATGTGGTCATTGACTATTTGGCAGGAATAATAAAATACGTAATAGGTAAATGAATACATTACCGAAAATAAGCTACTTTATCGATTTTTCTGCTTGATAAAAGTATTTATAAGTACACCCTAGTGCATTAATCATATACCAAACTTGCACAGCACATGGGCCCTATGCAGCTGTTCCTTTTCAGAGACATGTGCTGGACTTACAAGGCTCATGGAAAATGTTTTAACTTGTGCTGCAATTTGTTACATTGCATTCATGGCACTTTGAATTTATTAAATAATGAGCCAGACTGTCAGGTTTATATTACATGCATTTGCATGAATCTTATACCTTATACTCCTGCATAATAGACTGACTGCCTATGATTCATTTATTGTGTGTATATTGTGTGTTACCTACTATATTTTAACTGTGTAAAATAATGGTGTTAGTTCTCATTGCAAAAATAAGTTGAATTTTTGTTCTATTTAACAGAATATAACTGAATTTCCAGCTGTGTCTCTGGCAGAAATCCTCTATAATCAGTAATTTCTGATTCTACTAAAAGAGAAAACCTGATCCTTTTTATTACTAATAATAATTAGACCACATGCAAAATATCTTAAAATATCACAACTATTCTTAAGTAAATCCAATAGGATTAGCTCCTTATATATATATATATATATATATATATATATATATATATATAATTTTTATAC
>Ga0099823_1001044_pt1 | contig 21480 bp, 8 predicted proteins | sample CowpearedBW_FD_76831 | JGI IMG/M metagenome (GOLD analysis project Ga0099823, IMG submission 76831) | Root nodule microbial communities of legume samples collected from California, USA - Cow pea red BW | ecosystem: Host-associated > Plants > Roots > Nodule | place: USA: California | collected...
TATTTATATATAAAATCAAAGATATTATTATTATTTTAGATAAAAAATGTTAAGATTAAAAAATAACATTTGAATCGATAATTAAATATTAAAATATTTAAAATTAAATACAAAACTACCACTATAAAATGTAATAAAAATTATTAAAAAGTAATTAAACATAAAAAAACAACTACCAAAGTAACACATTAATAAAAATTACTAAAGTCCATTTAAATAAAATAATATATATCACAGTAAAAAATTATTAAAAAGTAGTGGATATGGATTTAGAATTAGTGTTTAAATATGTTTGAAGGTATTATATATTAAAAAATAAACTTCAAATTAAAATTAAAATATAAAATAATTTGTTATTTTTAAATAAATACAAAATGTAATTGATGTTAAAATTTTAAATCAAAACACATGTAGATATAACGCATGTATATATTATATTAAAATGAAATGTGTATGTATGGATCATTATTTAAGTAATATGTATGTATATCGTGTAATCTGGTCTCGTACAAAATAAATATAAATAAAATTGATGTTAAAATTTTTAAATAAAAACATAATGTGTATTATATTAAAATGTGTATGGACAGGTCATTATTAGAGGAAGATGTAGATATATTGTATAATAGGGTCTCGTACAAAATAAATACAACATGAATGGAGGTTAAATTTTTTAAATAGAAACAAATATAAATTAAACACATGTATATTATATTAAAATGAAATGCAAATACACGATCATTATTAGAGTAAAATGTACATATATTGTATAATGTGATCCTATGCACTTGTTTTTATTTTTTATTTTTTAATTTGTATTAAAAACTTAATACAATTATTATTAAATTAAATAAGTTATTTACTTATATGATTTTATAATTATAAATATAATATTTAAATAAAGAGTTGACTTGAATCAAATAAATAATTATTGATATTTTTTTATAACAAATTAAGTAAAATTAATAATTATTTTAATATTGAATTTTTATGTTAAAGTAATAGATTTATAAACAATACAATTGGCAAGAGCAGTAGTAATAATTTTTTATTATTACTATTTTAATACTAATAATAAAATTAAAAATATGAATTTATTATTTTGATGATAGCATGTAATACCTGCATGTATTATATTAATTAAAAAATAACCTCGCAATGACTATGTGTACCCGTCACAACAGTAAAATCAATTGATTTGGCTAAACTAAAATTCTATTTTGCATTAAAAACAAATTTTAAAAATACTAAATATTTGTCAATTATGTCGATAATTGCATAAAATACATTATACTATTAATATCTTGTAAGAAATATATATATATATATATATATATATATATATATATATATATATAAGATTTTATTTTATATTTTTTTGTATTTGATGCTGTTAGGAGTAGGAACATTTTCTTTTCTATAAATTTTTTACTTTATTTTTCATTAAAAGTTAAAAGGTCATTAAATAAAATAAAAGATGCATATCGATCACTTAGGACTACAAATACCATCACACATTAAAATTTTACTCCACCACTACATCAACCGAAGTTTCGGCAGTATGAACATCAAACTTTCCTTTGTTCTTACTGTACAATGTTATCACAAATATTAAAGTTAATATACACATGTTTTATTAAAAACAATTTTAAGGTTAATTCTTAAAATATCCACAAAGTTATACAATTTTGTTGTATAGTTACATTAATTGATAAGCTTTTATGTGTTCAAGAAATTCTCTCCTAAAAGTTAGCAGTTAAAAGATCAAGCTATTTGTGTAGTCAACTAAGTATCTAATATTATTCAATATGAGGCTTAGGTACTCCATAATACCCTAACCTCTATCAAGCACATATCTAATATTACTCGTATCTATTTATAAGTTCAAGAACCTATATTTAAAGTGTAGTTGGACCTGTTTAAATATTTCAAAGAAGTATGGGATTAACAAATTAATTTAAGCTTCATTCCATGATCTTGCAAGAATTTTTGAAATGGATCTTAACAAATTAATCAAATGAGTTTGCCAATTTTTCATCTGTAAATTTTTGAAGCAGACTTAGTGGTTAATCATAAGGAACCACTTCTCTTAAAACAACTGTTAAATCTGAAAATGGTGTTGGTTTTAATTTGTGATGCGATTTCACTAAAAAGTTAGGAACTGGTACCATAAATTAACTACTTTGACATCAAACTTCTTATACCAAACCATGATTTTGCAACCATTGCTTTTATCGGAAAATAAAATTGCCCTCTTTAAGATAAATTCAACTCCATAACTCTGCAATGTTCAACAAATAAAATATAAAATGAAATAGTTAAAAAGACATTAATAATCTTTTACTCATTTCAGAGAAATTTTAGTCCGTATAAAAAAATTTCAAAGCTCAGATAATTGTCTCTAAATAATACCAAGGAAACTATTAACATCAAATGTATACATGTGTGAAAGGAAACAAAATAATGTCTATTGCGTTGCTACTTGACAACAAAAAAATTCAATAAAAAACTTATGACATGATTTTACACCAGACATTTCATACCACACGCTAAAATTAAACTTAAGGTTAGAAATCTACAAACTTTAAAGCATTTCATAGGCAAAATTGTACTTCACAATTAAGAACCATCTACATGCACACAACTGTTCTAGTTAGCATGCTCAATATTTTCCGTCTTAAAATTTGATTATTCCAACATCCCAAATTTGTATAAAGTTTAAAAACTCAAGGGATACATTGGTAGCATTACAGGGATCCAAATTCATATCATTGGTAGCATTATAGGATACATTGGCCCAAACACATTTTTTGCTCATCCTTAAAACTTCAGTAGACTATCTATCAAAGGCAAAAAAAAAAAGAGAGTAGAAAAAGTAGTACAACCTATAGGACATATTGCAATTTCATTATCGAATTCTGGAACATACTTGAATATATATGATGACAGAAGAAAATGAAGTAAGACTAAGAAGCAAACACAAACATATCCATAGATAAGATGATCAAATCCACAAAATCAATTTCAAAATCACAAACATTCTCTAAGAACATGGGAATAACACCTATAGTTGTTGAGCTAGCCTGCAAATATTTTAATTAGCAAACATAATTACTTCATCAAATTCCAATAATTAGTTCGTAATATATAAGGTCATTCTATGATTATTTTAATATAACCCAATTCTTTATAATAATAATCAGGCAATCCTCATCATAGTAACTCAAGAAAGGTCACAATGAACACAACTTTGCTATACTTTCCTTGATATTTTATCAAAGGCAGAATCTAACATGAATGGATAATTATGATGATTTCGGTGTATTATGGTAAAAATTTATATTCATAGTTTTTTTATGCATGTACAGTAAAACCCAACGGTGATGTCTATGTAAAGTATTCATATTATTTGATGGAATTAGAATTATTATGAAGCGGATTAGGGATTAATACTCTGTATCAGGAATTAGAAGAATTATCTTTCAATCTTTTGACTTGGGATTGGGACCCACCAATGTCTCCATTGTCTTTATGAATTGAATGATAAAAACGAAGAACTAACCCTTCACTCTTCTAAAACAACAAAACAATATTGTGCATCTTCGACAATCAAAATTTCTATACTAAATCACATCATTAGTCATTAAAAAAGACAAAGAAAATCAAATATGAAAACTATTATAATTATCTGATAGCTATATCACTACTAACAGGTATTTTATCAGAATAACAATTGATTAAGTAACTTAGGAACATTCTAAATTACAATGAACTGAATGAACAACAACTACTAAAAGAAACATGCACATAACCCAACTCATTATTCATTTTTGAAAAGTTAGACTTATTCTTTGTGTGCATGTTGCAGCCTCTTTCTTTTAACATCCAAACACTGATTTGATATATCAGACCTCATACAACCACCTTGATCTATTTAGTATAAGAAATTATAGTCCAAGTTAAACTCCTAATTTAAATATCAACAAATAGCTACACTTAGTCATTTACCTAGTTTATATATTTAGTTAAATTCATTTCTATGATTGATTGAGATCATATTTATTGGGCAAGAATAAAGTTTTTTTTTTAAATTCACTAAAAAAACAATACAACCGCTTCCGTAACAGCTATGCCAATCCATTCAATGAAGGGTGGGGTTAAATGCTTACCTAACTTGGTTCCGATGAGAATTATTGGAACACCAGGGGCATGGGCGTAATGCCTTGGTTCAGGGATCCACTGACATAAGAAATAAAAAGAACAACTTCATCATTTATATCATAATAAATGCACAAGTTGATTTAAATGGAAATCATTTTGACTAAATTTTTCACATGAAAGAAAAGAAACAAATATTCTTAGCAATATTTTCAAGGCATTAGATGTCCATAAATAGCATAGCCTACCCATCTGCATTCAGCTGTTCTTGCAATGGACAATCACTTCCATGTGCATCCACCATAGAAGATACCACATTCAACAACTCAATTGACAAAGCTTTTGCAACATCTCATCATTAACATAGTAGATACCAAACTGAAATATCCACATAAATTACTTTAAGAGCACAAATTACACATTTTTTGTCAGTTGTTCTCATATTACTTCATACAGCCATGCTTTTAATTTGAATTCATAAATATTGTTAAGTGGCTTGGGTAGTTAAGTTCAAACCATCAGAAGACAATAAACCCAAGACAAAAATAAAGTCACAAAATAGTTGTAATGTCCAATAATGTACTAACTTCTGAAAACCATGAAAATAAAAAGCAATACACAAAATTGTTCATATACGAGCCTTAAAATCGTGAAAATAAGCAGATTAAACACTTGTCTTTAAATTTAAAAGAAAAATGTCTTATACTCACCTCTAAAACCTTTTTCCTCATCATATATAAACTTTGGCAAGTTTCTCACCAATCCCTTCCTTCCTGGCAGTGCTAATTATGGCCTTACTGATCTGCGAAATAATAAACTAATTATATATTAAAGCAATAAAAAAATATTTCGTTCCCATCATATAAAGTTTGAAAAAAAATTACAATGCACTTCTTCATATCTTTAAATTCTCAAACATATTTATATTTATGCTACATACTTGCTTACCCCAACAATTTTGGATTCTACAAAAAAACAAAATTGGGACTCACAACATGATAAAACCTGAAATGTTGGTATAAAGGGATGATTGCGAACCTGGATGACAAAATTAGAATTCAAATTACTTTCAATTCTAGTTTCAATAGTGTCAATATTATGAAAGAACAAATTAACAAATTAAACCACAAAAATAAATATAATATATAAAAGATTAAAAAATAGTACTGTTCATTTAATCAGGGTCAGCAACCATTAATACCAATATCAAAAGATTCTACATTCAGTCCTACACCATAAAAACTCATCAGAAGAATAAAAAATATGTAAAAGAATAACTTTGAAAAAACCCTAAAAATTAATAAACATCAGAAGAATAAAAAATATGTAAAAGAATAACTTTGAAAAAACCCTAAAAATTAATAAACAACGTATTAAAGCATAAATAAGTAAACTATACAGACAAAAAATTAAAAAAACGTTACCTTTTGTTGAATCCACAATAATAATTTGTAAAACTAATTGTATGAACAAATTTGGAGTATCCAGTTAGCGCTTTCAACACATAAACACAAAATGAAGGAAAATTAGATAATAAAGGAAAAAGGTAATCAATAGAAAAGGAAAAGGAGAAGAACCTACTGTGGTTGGAGAGGGTTGGAAAGTCATAGAACAAGCTTGAGGAACGAAATAATGAAGGTGTTGTAATCCAAAACTATGTCAACCTCGACGAATAAATGTTCCGCATTCAGTCCTGCACCATAAAAAACAAACTCATAAAAAGAATAAAAAAACTCATAAAAAGAATAAAAAAAATGTAAAAGCATAACTTTGAAAAAACCCTAAAAATTAAAAAAACAACAGATTAAAGCATAAATAAGTAAACTATACAGAAAAAAATTAAAAAAAAAATATTACCTTTTGTTCAATCCACAATAATAATCTGTAAAACTAATTGTATGAACAAATTTGGAGTACCCAGTTAGTGCTTTCAACACATAACCACAAAATGAAGGAAGATTAGAGAACAAAGGAAAAAGGTAATCAATAAAAAAGGAAAAGGAGAAGAACCTATCGTGATTGGAGAGTCATAGAAAAACCTTGAGGATATGTAAAAGCATAACTTTGAAAAAACCCTAAAAATTAAAAAAACAACGTATTAAAGAGAAATTAGAGAACACGTTACCTTTTGTTCAATCCACAATAATAATCTGTAAAACAAATTTGGAGTACTAGTTAGCGCTTTCAACACAAACACAAAATAAAGGGAAATTAGAGAATAAAGAAAAAAGGTAATCAATAGAAAAGGAAAAGGAGAAGAACCTACTATGGTTGGAGAGTCATAGAAAAAGCTTGACGAACGGAGTAATGAAGGTGTTGTAATCCAAAACCATTTCAACCTCGACGAATAAAGCTTCTATATTCAGTCCTGCACCATAAAAACTCAGAAGAATAAAAAATATGTAAAAGCATAACTTTGAAAACACCCTAAAAGAATGGATTAAAGCATAAATAAGTAAACTATACAAAAAAAAATTAAAAAATAAAAAAATGTTACATTTTGTTCAATCCATAATAATAATTTGTAAAACTAATTGTATGAACAAATTTGGAGTACCCAGTTAGCGCTTTCAACACATAAACAAAATGAAGGGAAATTAGAGAACAAAGGAAGAAGGTAATCAATAGAAAAGGAAAAGGAGAAGTACCTATCGTGGTTGGAGAGTCATAGAAAAAGCTTGAGGTACAGAATAATGAAGGTGTTGTAATCCAAAATCATGTCAACTTCGACGAATGAAACCCTCATTTATGATTTAGGGTGAGGAATGGAGAAGGGAGGGTTTGAAGAGTTTTTGACAGAGACGAAAAATTAAGAGAATGGGTTGTGAGATAAAAGACTAATTTTTGGAATGAGTTGCAACGGGACTGAGATATGAGAGAGGGAAGAATGTCATACTAATGAAATTGCAGGAAAGAAGAAGAAGTAAGATTCATATGCAGAGGACGGAACCACCTACCCTTAAAATTAAAAAATCATCTATAGCCAACTGACCATTAATGCATCCAACATGCATAATATTCTCTCCATCCAACACTCAAATAGGCGGAAAAGAGCAAATTATTTTTATTTCTAGAAATTCAAACGAAACTGAAGTTGGAGAATAGGGTTATATCAGTAAATATTCAATGTTTCAGTTCAGGTCACACGTTCTATTTAAAAGAAGATAAAGTTACAAAAAAATCTGTAAAATAGACCGGTGTTAACGAATTAAATTAGGATATTTAAGTCTTTTACAAAGATATTTGTTTTCATATATTTTAGATAAATAGTTCATAAAATCCGAGTCGATCCAACGATTTCACCTATTAAATATAGTGAAGGCCCACACAGTTAGGAAGGCGCGCTAAAAATTAAAATATAAATGTCTTATTACACTTGTCACCTACATGTTCAAATATATTGAGTATTAATATCTCTAAATTTCTTTAATAAATTACTTAATTTATTTTCCGTTAACAATTACATTAGTCTCATAGAAAATAATAATAATAACTATAAATAAATTATTTTATTTGAAGATGAAAGGTATACATCATTTAAAATAATACTTTATTATTGTTATAGATTAGAAATAATAATAAGCACATAAAATAACAATAAATAAATTACTAAAAACAAATTAAAAAGTCTATTTTATATTATTTATTTTCCATTTTTTTTAAGTTAAAAAAATTTACTTTTGGCTAATTATTTTCTTTCTTTATCTTCCTACGAAACATACGATAAAGTTGACTTACTATTTTTCTTATTAATATAAAAAGTATTGAAAATTAAATTTTTACATTTAATATGGTCAAAAAATATCCTCCCTAGCTCACAAAAGCAATATCAACAAGAGAAATCGAGAAAAAAAATAATAATCACAAAAATGTCTAGGCTTATCTCAACGGCATCGGATCCAAAATTCGGGTCATCGGAGGCAACCGTTCATGATTCGGTTCTTGTTCCGCTCCGAAGTCCAAATATCATGTGCTATAATTTATAATAACAAACTTAGCGCCAAAATTCAATTCAATTTCTCAGTCCGTTAGCACCTTATTCAGAAGATGCGAACTCGCTTTCTCAACAACGACTACTTCGCTCTTCCTCCACAACAAACCATTCCCTTCCTCTACCTTCCTGTCCCTCGTCTCCCTCCGACACCACCCTCCGCCGTCCACCACCATCTCCGCTTTGATCCTCCCCTCAATCTCTCCCTCCACCTCGAACCCTTCCCCGTACAAGCTGCGCTAACTGCCTTCCTCGCCGCTGTCCTCCCACACCGAATCCGCATCCACTCTCGAGATCTCACAGCTTTGGATCCCGCGGTCAGCTTCTAGAATCGAAATCGCTTAGTGAATTTTTAGCATGCGTTTGTTTCTGCTCGTAAAATTGTGATTCCATGTGCATTGCTTACTTACATATGAATCTTACCATTTCTGACCGTGCGCATGTTTTTTTGAATGTTTTGACTGCGTTGCAGCAAGAGGCGGAGGTTATCTTCGAAGATCGTGGCGCCGAAACTGAAATTAAATTTTCGAATGTATATTTAATTAATTAATAAGCCTTGTTTGCGGCAATTTTTGTTTATTTAGTTATATTTAGCGATATTATTGGCAGGAGAGTAAAACTATTGTGCTCGGTGATAAGAACGATTTTGTTTATGAGACGATCCAATTTGAGACACCTGAGCTTGACGTGTTCCTGGTGAGGTGTTTCTTTCTAATTTTGTGGTTATATGTGTAATATAAGATGAATTTTTCTGTTTTGAGCAGTTTAACTCAACTTTTACTTTCGTTTCTCTATTTCATTTTTGTCTCATCGTATTTTAAAGGAAAATGTATGTGTCACTGAATCGGAGAGGATGCAAATGCTGTCTCAAACTCCAGAGGTTGAAAATAGCCTGGTAAAATGGTGTAATTTGTCAACAATCATGTAATCATTTGGTTTTTATTGTACATTGCATTGTTGCTATAAGTTTGTGTATGAATATGAACTACGTAGAGTTATGGCAATTGAGTCCGTCAGTCATATTGGAATTATAACATTACTCCCTTGTTGTGAGCCTTGATTATGTGGTTTCAAAGTATAAGATATTTTAATGCTTTTACTATGTATAGTTTATACACGCAGGTTTCTTACTTATTCATTTAATTCTTGTAGTTAATTCATTAGATTAGTGGAGGAGCTAAATAGAGTCTGTTTTAATTTTATCCTTGGTATGTTGATAACTTTTTGTATCATTCGGCATGGAATGTTCAAGCATAAGAATGGATTTGATCTTACCTAGGTCTAGGATTACAAGGAAATATTTCAATGTCTTTTTCTAAATTCCACTGATGTATTTGTCTCCAAGCGTCATATAAAACAAGCTCTTCTGTTTTCCTTGCAGGAAATGCTCAAGAAGCCTGAACCATCAAGGCAGTACCCTTACGAGGCTCTGGAATCAGTATCTTTGGTTGAAGATGTGATCTCGGAGTACCTGATGGGTGAAAATGCATATTCTCTAGAAGATCATATTTCTGTTCCTCAACTGCCTCGCTCTGACCAAAACATATTTCTTATTTTGGAAGTGGACGAGGGAAGTTTGGTAATTCCCACTGGCATATCTTTGGTAGGAGTAGTTGACTCGTATTTTGAAAATATCAGATCTCAAAATTTTGATGAGCAGTGTCAATCCATAGCAGAGGGCAAGGAACTTCTGGGTTCTATGAAGCATAGCATGATGGAATTTTTCTCAGATGAATGTGAATCAAAGAAGAGCCTTGAGTTATTAGATATGTTTCCCGAAAGCGATTTTATGAATATACTGGAAACTGAACATGTTAATGGGAGTACTGGCCTCCAGAGGATATCACATACTAATAGTGACTTGTTAGATAATCTTGTTACCTTCCAGGAGTTTGAGTTCCTTGATGAAGACTTAATGCAAACCTTTGAAGCTTTCTACAAAACGAAAGCTTCGGATGATCTAATAACAAAGGACTGTATGTTTAAGAAAGAGTTTAATTTCAAGACTTTTGATGAATTGATAGTTAGCAATGAGATAGCGCTAACAGATAACACGTTTAAATCACTGCCTGTACCTGTTATCTCTGATCAACAAAGGATGATAAATCTACATGACATTATTGGAGAACAAATTTCCAGCTTGAAGACCCGACCGCTCTCTGCATCTGATGGAATTTACTTAAACTGGGATCTACTTGAAGAAGATAGGTGCAATCGCAAGATTTCAAACTGGTATCAGGACATATTGGCCAAGATTGTTCTGAACAACGAAGATTTTGTAGGTAAACCTTATGATTATGGAAAATTGGTATTTGGTCTAGTTTTCTGTGATGATACCATAGGTGAATGTGAAATTAAACAAGATGAAGAGTTGCAGAAGTTGCTTTCTGATTGCATGCCTCTCATTTACAATCATCCTGTACAATTTGCTTCGGGAAAAATATTAGAACATGTGTCTTTTAAACAAGGTAGTGGAGAACAATTACCTGAAAAAATGGCTGAGAGGGCTTCATTGTTATTTAAATCTATGTCAGAAATCAGCAATCTTGATTATTTCTTGAACCCTCAGAAATTTACTGGTGAAGGGAATTATAATTATGCAGTAGAGTCCACTAATGCTAATGTTAGTATTCCAAAAGTTTCATCCACTGAATTGAAGGTTGATACACAGTCACTAGGGTCCCATACTGTTCTGCATAGAGTTAAGTTGTCCGATAATATTGTGACACTGGCTGGATATTTTGAAGAAAGCTATTTAGCCATTTTGCACAGAGATACAGAAATGACAAAAACACATAAATCAAATGTAGATTATTTTAAATTGCTCAGTCTTCAAAGACAGAAGCTGATGGAATACCATGCAAATGGAAACAATATGGCATTTATTGTATTATGTGCTATCAAACAGGCTGCTTGGTACTTGTGCTTCTATGGTCTCCATCCAGCATTCTTGTATTTAGACAAATTATGTCAAAACTTAGACTATTTGAAATTAAGGTTAGGCATCCTCAAATCTTTGATTGAAGATGAAAAGAGGAAGGTGGACAACAATGTTACTTTGGCACACCCATCGTTAACAATTGTGAAGGAAATTTTCCAGTCATACATGAAACGGGATAGTTTGAAAACTTTGATTGTGGCTGAAGAAGTATTCTGGTCTTCATTGAAAAATCTTCTCATTTCCCTGGGGTTATCATTCAGTGAACAAAATGGTTCTACAAGAAATCATCCATATGCCAATACAGGACCTGAGGGCACAGATACTAAAATGAAAGAACTCATGATTTCTGACTGCTTGTTGATTTCACACGGGTAAACTTTTTGTTTCAGGCTATTTTATTTATGTTGCATGCATAGAGTTATTCTTTATTTTTCTTATACGTTTAGCATGTTTTCAAATTTCCTATTCTAAACGTATTATTTCCTTTTGGTATATGGATATGGAGCAGCAAAAATCCAAAATGGTGAGCAAACAAGGGGGCAATGCTTACATTTTTTTAAGGAAACTGCTTTCCGTTCAATTTCCTCAGTTTTGTTTATCAAATAGTATATGTGATCATCAACAAAGACCATTTGCTGCCATTTTTTAGGCCATACTTTTTCTGCTATGATTCTAAGATAAATGTTTTATTTGATTGAAGGCAAGTTTCTTCGTTGCTTCTACTCAACAAATTTGACATTATCTTGGAATATGGAGGTTCATACGCCTCATCTAGGATATCTGACATTTCCAAAAACTTGGTTGGATTGCCTCATCTTCACTTTTTGACGGTTGAATTTGATGGTCATGCCGCTCTCAAAGCACTCTGCGAAGGTGTTGAATTGCACCCAAACACTGAAATGTTATTGGTAAGCCTGATTATGATAATGTGCGTATAATCTATGTTGTAGATACTGTACATCGTTGCAAATAAACTCAGAAATTATTTCTCTAAGTTCCTGATTCCATATAATTTTGTTTGCACATATCTATACCGTTACAGTGTAATGTAAAGTATCTCATGTATTGTGATATAAATAAGTACAAGCATAAATGAGTAGGGTTATATGCTATGTAAATTAAGGATAAATTTCAGAAATTATATTTCAAATCTTCTATGCCAATCGAAACCACATCGGGAAGTGTTTTCTCTCTAAAAGAGCTACTACATTTATGAGGAAAAAATGTTTGGAGGTGTTACAGAAAAGCAAGAACCAACATTCTCACTCAATAAGAATAACACAACATATTAATATGTTTTTGATATTTTGTTTTCTTTATTACTACATTAAGAAAATGCTCAAACACAACTACATGTGTTTTCAAAATGTAGCTCTTTCATTGGCCTCACATAGGCCAGGATTCTCCATAAAGTAGGGTTTTGCAGTTCCTAACAAGATATTAGAGTAGCATGCTTGTGAGTTTATCCAACATACTTTAGAAGACCTCAAGAGCAAAGGGATAAAAAAGAAAAAGAAATAATCAACCTGAAATTCTAAGATTAGCAGTATTATCCAATTTAATCTTTAAATTCAAAGAATACCATTTTAGTTCCTGAAATTACTAACCGTCAGCTATGTTGGTGCTTATTTCTGAAATTTCAACTGAAATGACCATTGTTTAGGTCATATCAGAGACTAGATTCTAAAATGATTGTTGTCGGTAGTTTGAAGGAATTAGTAACTTTGGGAACTAATTAACAGGAATTCGAAATTTAATCAAATAATTTGATGTATTACTTATGCAAAATTTCAGGCTCAGGCCAGTATCAGTATAATGCATGTTACAAATTCTTGCTTATGTATCTCTGCATGTGTGCCAGTGTAAAATAGAGTGAATAGAAGAAGGCTTGAGTGGCTATACTATATTTGAACAGACTTAGAAATGGAAAACGCGTTCTTGCTTATTCTGCATGTTCATTCTTATGTATCTCTGCATGTGTGCCAGTGTAAAATAAAGTGAAAAGAAGAAGGCTTGAGTGGGGGATACTATATTTGAACAGACATAGAAATGGAAAACAATTTTTTTTTAATGAAAGATGACTGTAACTTCAAATTTGTGATTATAGTGAATGAAGTTGTGACTACTGATGTTGAAATGCCCTGATATTTTAATTTGTTTCACATATCCCTGTTCAGTACCCGACACCAATATTCTTGGCTACTTCACGATATATACTGAATTACCTGCATCAATTGATTGTTACTCTTAGTTGTTCTTTTATTGTATACCAGTTATTATGTAATCATATAAAGAGCTCGCTAATGCAACTCGCAACTATTGTCTGCTAGGAAAGTGAGACTCGTCCTATTTTCAATCATAAGGAAAGTATGATGAATCAGAACGTGGAGAGACTACTGAATTTTTGTCCTGTGGAGCAAAGATATGACAAAATATGTTCAAGTGTTGCACCTGAAGCAGATAATATTGTGCCACTAATTCCTGCTTTGAAAACTGAACAAGGTCATAAGAACATGGAGGCTCTCCCTGGAACAGTTATCATCGTAAATACTCAAAATGTAGATAAGGAAATGATAATGTCTAGAAGAAGCTCTTACCAAGTGATTCTGGCAATGGAGAAAGAAGGAATTCAAGTCGTTGAACGTGATTTAAATTTGCCCGCTGATATAATATTAAGTTCTGCTATTTGCTTGGCATGGTATGATAGTGAAAACCTTGGGAAGAAAGCAACTCCAACAACTGAAGCATCCTCAAGCTTGCCTTTATGTGTTGAGAATATTGCCACAGATGTCCTAACATTGCTTAGTTTTTACTTCCATGGCTGCTTTCTGGTAATTTCAAATTTTTTTATCGATTACACTTGTGTGATACTTATTATTTATTTCAACTGCCTCTGTAAAATATTGCTATGTCAAGTAGTGCTCTAGAAGTTTTGTTAGGAGTTATTTGAACAGCCTTTTGAGGGAAAGTATGTCAATCTCGGAACTTGGAACATGGCTTTGGCTTTTACATTTTTTAAATTTCGTCTGGGCCCTTTGGAAGATTAATGTCTGGCGGAGTAAACACATTCTCAAATAAACCCCTGCGGAGCGGAAAGAGAAATTAAGGAATTTAATCATAGTCATCGTCATTTTGTGTTACATGCTTGTAAGATATAATAAGCTCTTGTACAAGGTAGCAGATAAAATTAGGTTTCAATAGGATTACATTGAGATATGAAGTACTAGTAAAAGCGTCATCATGAACGTAAATACGATTAATTAAGATATGAGAGTTGTTGTGATGGTGAGTGTTAGTTGAGCTTGATCACTTATGCATTGAGCTTGTTTGAATATGGTATATTCTCTTTCCAGGTCTTTGAAGGAGAATTTAACTTCCTTTCAACTGTAATGGAATCCTCTGATGGACTTTATGCTGCAGCAACAAGCCTGGGAATTGATTTGCAGATATTCTTCTCTTACTCACCTGAATTGACAAATGAGGTTATTGTAAGCTGCATTAAGACTGCTACGAATACGACAAGGGGTCTGTATCCAGAAATGCCTGACTCGGTAACTCTTGCCGAGTCTTTTCTTACGGAATTTCCTGGAATAAATCCTTTAACGGCACACTCTATACTATCTTCAGGGGTCATGCTTAATGAGTTTCTTGCGTGGTCACATGAGCAAAGGATGCATGTTTTAGAAAAGTATCACGTTCCAGAAGAAAGTATCTCTCTTTTCAGTGTTTTCTGCAGATATGGGGAACGGGAGGATTCAAAATCCATAATGACAGATTGCTCCTCTTCGGTATCTTCTGGTCTGGACTCAGATAGGTGTTGTTTATATCAAGTTCAAAATGAAAGAAAACGAAAACATTCTGTAAGTAGTCATCAGATGGATGAACTGTGTTTTGATGAGTTGACGCAATTCGAGACAATAAATCCAGTAGTTGAGGCTGTCCCTGATTCCTCGACCTTGCCAAAACCTTTCGATTTTGGTATTTCAAAAAATACTGGGAAATCCAGTGAGTTTGCAAAGACAAGTTTATCCATGAGTGAGTTTTTTGGTCAAAAGCAGAGCACCAGCGCGGCTACAATGCGAAACCATTCTGGAGTCTCCTATTCACCAGGGAACTGCAAAGCTCCCCCAAAATTAGAGCAACTGAGACAACCCGGTTTATCTTTGAAAAATAAAGAGTTGGCTCAAAATGAAATACTGGATACTGATTTGATGGGAAAAAGTTTGAATTGGCATAGCCTTAGTAATTCTGAGAAGCTGCATGAAGACGTTAGAGGCGAGGTGGTGGACTTGACAGATAACCCCTTATTTGATAAAAGCTTTGACATTCCTGATTCCATGTACTTCACAAATTTGATAACAGAAACAGAGAAAGATCCTATGAGAAAGAATAAAATTGCACGGACATTATCATTTGATAATTGTTGTCACCCAGAAACAAACTCATCGAAAATATGGAGATCTTTAAAAGATACAGGAGAAGTAGACGAATTCCGCGAACCAGATTTTGGAGAAAATGTATTTCCTCTTGATTTTAAGTCCCATGGAAATATTGGTTTAACTCAGGCATCAGTGAGAAATTTAGAAGAATCACCATTCAAGGAAGAATTGTCGCATTTGAGTGAAACTCCACTCTCATTTGCACGCCGGTCCTCTTTTCTATTAAAAAATTCACCCTGGACAACTGAATTTATCAATAAAGTAAAAGAAAAGAGCAAATTGCGTCAAAAATCATTATCATCTGAGAGTTCTGGCCCTTATTTTGGGTATCCTGGGAACATGTCCAAAGCTTTTAAGAGAAGAAGTCCTTCTGTAATTGATTTGTTTAAGTACCAACCTGGCAGAATATCTGGAAATGTTCCGGAACAGAAAAGACAGAAGCAATTAGGACTCTCTTCAAACTCTACCAAGAAAGGAAGATATTCTACTTCCTCATCCTCATGGACTCCAAAAGATAAGCGATCAACAAAGGTACGCATATATTCTACGTTCATGTTCATTAAAGTGAAAATACGACAAAAAGAAGAGGGATAGAAATGGGATATAATTTATTATTCATTCTATCTTGTTTTCAATGTGCCATTGATTGCATAAAATGCGTAAATTTATATTGGTGGGTAGTCTTGAGAAGAGATAGTCTCCGTTCATTTTCAGTTATTCACTGTAGGTAGATTTATACTTATTTTTTCTTCACTCTTAGTGTTATACATCAATTTTTTAGGTCAAGGATCATACATCACTGAACATACTATACTACTTGAAGTGTCTTGTTTTGAAGTAGAGAATCCGAGTCTGCAATAAAAGTGAGATTTTTACTCATGAAAATATTGCATGAGTTACGTCTCATCCTGTTTTAAGAATAAGAAATTAATTTTTTTATAATAATTAATTGATACTTGGAATGGCAAACCCATTCAGCTTCGTGTGTCCCTCCTAGATTTGATTGACATGAATACAACTTATCTTCTATCCTATTATTATTCACGGACCTTCGGTCGTTGGCAGACACTGACTTTTGGGAGGAACGGAAGTGGAGGTCAAACAAGGCTGGTCTGGAGTGATAAAAAGATAAACTCATTCCAGACACAATGATTATCATATAGATTATATATCACGGTGGCCTTAACCATTCGAAAGGTATTTTACTTTAAAACCATGATTGCGAAGTAATTCTCAAACAACACAGGTTTCATTACTCAGGTTAATCTCCTCATACTGACAAACTTCTGATTCTGATCTTTCTTAATATGGCATATGTCATCTATACTTCCCTACTATTCTACAATGACTCGGTGGACTATGGAAATGAGTGACTTCTAACATTGATGAAAGTTGAAGCCAATGGTTTCCCGTGATGAAAATGGAGTTCGGGATAAGAATAGGGAGTTAGAAACCGTACCGGATAATCTATGTTTGGAGCGAATGGAGATATCGTATGATGATTGATGTACGATCTAAGAACCCGATTAGGAAATTTTAGTTCTAACGTTATGGTTTCATTTAGTTTCATATGGTCTTACTCCTATCTAAAAAAATAAAAATTGCATTTCATATTGTTAGTGCTTCCTTTTATATTTTTGCCAAAACTAAAAAAACTCTGTAGTGTTTTTGTATGAACAAACAACGCACTTGCCTTTTTAATCATTGAAAAAATATTAAAATCGGAACTCCAAAAAGTAGCGAACATCTAGATGATAGGTATTCTAAGATTCAGTAGCCGTTTTGCTCTTGATCTTTAACATTTTCATTAAATGTTTCGTCTGAGAATCATAGCCTTGTTTATCGGCTATAATGTTTGCAATACATGTAACCCAAAATTGTTCAAATAAATGATGACACAATGATAATCCATTTTCTAGATAGGCTATCTGATGCCCCAACCCATAGCTACCTTTGTCAATTCAATGAATCAATCGACCAGAAATATTGAACTAAGCTGGCAGGCCAGCAAATTTAAATTGGAGGAGGTTTAAATGGTGATTATACTGAAGTGAAACACGGGTTAAGCTTGATTTGAATTTGACCAATACGACCATGGTGACCTGTCTATTTTGTAACTCGTAATTCATGAATGAGTAATAACGCATGTAAAGAATTCTAGTTCTTACCATTCCTCATATTCCGTAGGGCCATAACAAGCTGTTGTCTTTCTCCCTCCACCTCTGCGAACTTAAGACTAATATCAGAATATCTCTCTTCCATTTCTTTCAGCTGAGTTCCCATATATTTGTTCCTTTCCTTTAGTACTGCCACTTCATCCAACAACTCATTTGTAGGACAATAACCAGCATCATCATAATTGAAGACAATAGCCTTATTTTCCAAGCAAGTTTTCACGTCACTGTGGGTGTAAAAGAGGAATAGAAATAAATCCAGGGTTAGATAACTGTATTATAAATCTGATATCTGAGCCCGAAGCACAACTTTTCTGTTACATTGTTAATAAAATGATAAGAAGGTTAATGGGTATAACTCAAGAGAACTACGGATTCAAATGGCGGAACAAATATTTTTCTTTTACCTTCTGTGTGAAGCTAGATGAAATTCGTTCTCAGCTGAATTGCATATGGTTCTTCCTTCTTCAGACTTTCCAACAGGGGAGTTTGCATCATCCATTCCCTTTTATGTTACAAATATAACATCCCAAGTTAATGTAGATCATCAAGTCATTAACTACTAATATGTGCAACTCAAAACCAAAGTAAACTCTAATTACATGTTCTCTTTCTTTCCTCTTCTTTTTTTGTCACATTAGATGCAACCGCATGAATAGGAGAAGGGAAATATGACTTAGTTTAGGACCAAAAGTCTGGCTAATTGGAGATTTCTTTTAGCAGAGTTTTACGTTTTAAGATTTAGTTTGGCTAAAATTTAAGGGATGGGATCGCAGCATAAAGTCTTGTACAACACAACTCAATTTTTATTACCAACTTAACCAGGGGACAAAATTGTCTTCACCAATACAAAAAGAGAAAAAGACTGATAATGATCCCTACTTTTTCATTTCGCCAACTCCATTGCATGCAAAATGTACCAGACAATTGTATTGCAGTAAACTTTGCCAATTATCAATTGGCAGATAGCACATAACTTTTAGCCTGGTGCACTGATCATCAAACAGCTAAAGTATTACCCTATGACTTAACTACTTGTGTGGTGGTGTCCCATAATATGAGTCCAACACCCCTATAAATCTTCAACTTGTTGATCATACTTTCTACTATTATCAAGAACTATAAAGTGACATTATCATTCCCAAATCATTAAGTATGACCAAACTGACTAATGTGTTTCTCATTCATACAAAATTTTTTAGCATCTGTCATGTTCGTGTCAAATGTTTGCTTTGCTGTATTAAAACTTTATAACATGCCCTGAAAAAGATGATTCGTTGGTTTGTTGCAAATTATAAAGATTGCATAATTTCAGAATATATTGCCAGTCAATCTGCTTGGATCCTAAGTCCTAACTAGATTACTAAATTTTCTCTACTGTATAGAGTACTCGTAAGGGGGGTGTTTGTGATGCTGACTTGCAACCTATCCTAATATGTGACAGTGGCACTAACTTTCTTAATTATAATTTAGCAAAGGAGCTGGAAAATTACCATCTGCATTTCCGATCCTGACTTCTTATTGTTTTCCTTAGTGGATGAACAAGATGCAGCAGTCTCGTAGTTCCATGAAGCCAAATTCATACTTTTGGCCGTTGCTGGTCCTTTGCTATTTTTGAGCCTCTTTTTTACAGCACTTAGTTCTTCTACCTTCTTCTTCAGCTCTCCTTCTAATTGAGATATTTTTTCCTTCATATTTTCTTTTTCTGCTTGTTCAATGTGCAAGTTATGTTTTAATTCATTGTGCTGGGTCTTAAAGATTTCTAATGCTGACGTTAGGGTGTCAAACCTTATCTCCTCATCGTTGTTCTCTTGCATTAACATCATAGTCACGAGCTCTGTTGGATCATGCTCTTCTAGCATCAGCTTTCTAATTTCAATTCTGAGCAATTGAATTTGCTTTGTTAATGCCTTATCCTTTTCATCCCTGTGCCTTTGTACATCTTCAAGTTGCTTGGACTTAATCTCTAGTTCTTGAGACATCATTTCCACTTTCTTTTCTTTTGAATCTATTTGGTTCAAGAGCTGTTGAAGTTTCAATTCATTCTGATTTGTAATAAGCCTGAGCTCTTGATTGCATTTCTGGAGAACTTCTTCCATGAGTTTGTTCTGCTTCTGTAATTCATCAGCTTCTGCATAAGCTTCCATGACCTTCTTTTCGTTTTCTTCTGCTTTCAATGTCATTTCAGCTGAAAGACTTCTATATTCATCCTCAAAACGCTGACATGCGAGATCATTGTTGTGTATAGTCTTTATCAAGGTCTCCTCTGCTTGGATGGCCCGTTCTTCCTGTTCAAGTTTTGCACATTTCATGGTTTGGAAATCTTTTTGATAATCCTCTTCTTGTACTTTCATTTCTCTCTTCAAATCACTGACTTGATTTTCAAGTTCATTGATGTAAATCAAAGACCCTGAAAAATCATCCACCTGCTTCCCTATCTTTTCTTCTAATCTCTGTACTTGAGATTCAAGTTGTTTTATAGTTGCCAAAGAAGCTGAATATTTATTTTGTAACGCAATTTGTTTTGCTTCTCTATGGTTTAATCTCAAAGAGATATCCAGGTTTTCTTTCTTCAGATGCTCACACTCAAAGTTGAGCTCTTTTATCTGCTCATTTAGCTCATCAAATTGCTTATAATAAATGTCTATTTCACCATTCAGGTCTGCAATTTTCTGCTTCAAGTGACCTAATTCTGTGGCATCATCATGCTCTTTAGTTTTGTCCAACAATTCCTTATTCTTATGTTCCAGCATTGCTTCAAGTTCTCCAACTGCTAAAAGTAGTTCGGAGTTTGAGTATTGTGTCTTCTGGAGTTGCAATTTAAGATTAGAACTAAACTCTTTTTCATAAGCAAGCTCTTCTTTTATTGCTTCTAACTGCTGCCTAGCTTGTTCAATCTCAGTCTGTAAGGCTTTTGAATTTTTGGTCTCGTTAATGAGGTTTTGCTGCGACATTAGTTGCTCATATTTAGTTTTGATCATATTTCTCTCGTCTCTGAGGCTGATTATTTGTCTTGACATACTTTGTCCTCGACTGCATTCCTTCTCCATCAGCTTCTGAAGCGATTGTAACTCTAGTTCTGATTCTTCGGCTTTCCTCTTCAGAGAAGCAATTTCACTTCTAAGGTTCTCAATGACATTATCTGAAGGCTCTTGTAATGTTTCTCGAGGATGAGTATCTTCCAGGCTGTTTCTCCAGGAGTCACCTAAACTCCTATCTGATGCTGAACCCAGTGACCCCCTATGCATTTGAGCTCTTGTTGCAATGGCCTCGATAGTTCCTTTGCACGGCATTGAATTCTGCCTCAAGGGTGGTAATAGCTTGGGAAAATCCTGCCAGAGTTACCACAGGAGTGACGCCATTAGATGCTTTAAAAGTCAGGGTTCCATCCCTTAAAAATACTAATATTTTCTGAAATTTTATAATATAGATTATTTATTTTCTTAATTTATCCTCGTGATCTGTTTAGGAAATTTCCAACTTTATACAATAAAAATTGCTAGCTGTGTAAAGTCACAGTATCATGTAGAACCTTACTTCATAAACATTACGAGAGTTTTCATCTGCACTGCAAATGCTCAGTAGGTGTCTTGAGCTTCCATTTCCATAATCTTCCCCGTTTCTGAAAGTACTGCAACAGGTAAGTAACAAGGAGAGTAATGAAAATCCTGAAACAAAAGGAAATTTGTAGAGATAAATTAACTGGCTGCGTGGTTCATCTTCACCTTTGATCTCTTTGTACCCCTTCCACGTTCTGAATTGTCACCTGTCTCAACA
>Ga0099823_1001046_pt1 | contig 21476 bp, 16 predicted proteins | sample CowpearedBW_FD_76831 | JGI IMG/M metagenome (GOLD analysis project Ga0099823, IMG submission 76831) | Root nodule microbial communities of legume samples collected from California, USA - Cow pea red BW | ecosystem: Host-associated > Plants > Roots > Nodule | place: USA: California | collected...
CTGTGATATCTGACAGGTGAGATGGGATGAAGATATTGAGATTAATCATCAAGATAGAGTATCTCCTTGGGAGATTGATCCTTCTGCATCTCTCCCTCCCTTGAGCATTCAATCCTCCAGAAGGCTGAAGAAACTGAGGCCAGGTCTGCAGGGTGCTTCACCCAGTCACCTCATCACAGGTATGTATGAATCACAAATCCTAATGCTGATATAGCCAAAGTGTCTTAAATCAGTAAACTTCAGGCATTCTAATTCTCCTCTATTTACATATTTTTTGGCTTATGCAGGAGGCAGTGGGTTTATGGACTCTGAGGAGTCTGTAAGATCATCCAAGGTCTTGCAAGGTCAAGAAAAGTCAGGTTTTATGTCACTGTATTATGGATGTGACACAGTAACTAAGCAGCCAGAATTTGAGATCAGATCTCCAAGCCATCCAAATTTTGCATCATCAACTGGAGTGAGAAAGATTGCTGCTGGTGAGTTTATGAGGGTTCACCCTCCTAGTTATGCAGGATTCACAGAACCTAACAGGTTTCAAAGGGTCTTGCAAAGTCAAGAAATATGTCAATTGAGATCTCTGACAGGAAAGGTTGATTTGAACTTTGGTGCCTGGGGCAAACCCAGTTGCACAAATCACAACCTGCAACAGGCAACCAAACCCAACTTTCACTCTTTAGCACCAGAAGTTATTCAAACTGCATATTTTCCTTATGGTGATATTCACAAAGCTGGCCAAGGTAGCAGCACCAGCATGTCGTGCTCTAAACCTAACAATTTCCAGCGAGAAAATGTCACATTTAACTCTCCTTCCTCTCAGTCAAGGATCATGAGAAATGAAGCTGGAAGACCAGAAGTCACAATCCAAAATGAGCAGAAGCTGCAGGACAATATTTCTGGGGCTGCTTCTTTAGGGACAAACATGAGGATTTCAAATGATGAAAGTTTCAACGGGAAGGTAAATGCTTGTAAACTATTTGGATTTCCCTTGTCTGGGGAAGTCACCACCCAAAATTTACAGAACTCGGCTAAAAGAAGTTGCACAAAGGTGAGCGATGATAGCAACAGAGTTATATTGTGATATGCGTTTTTCTCTTTGACAATTTGCCAACACATGTAACATAACACTGAATGAAGGTTCACAAGCAAGGTAGCTTAGTTGGAAGAGCCATTGATCTCTCAAGATTGAACAGCTACAGTGACCTGCTGATTGAACTAGAGAGACTATTTAGCATGGAAGGCCTTCTAAGAGATCCTAATAAGGGATGGAGAATCCTTTACACTGACAGTGAAAATGACATCATGGTTGTGGGAGATGACCCGTGGCAGTAAGTAACCATCTTTCTTCACTCTTATTTGTTCTAATGAAATTTGAATTCTCTACTGGTTTTCTGTAATGTTACTCAGCTGTGCTTTTAGAATCGATTGATGAACACTGATTTTAGCGATTTAAAAGACTTTTAAAATATCAATATCAGTTTATTTTAATGCTAAATAGATAATAATACTGTCAAAAAACCAATACAGAATCTGAACTCTTTCAAATGCAGCTTTACCACCTTTGAGACGGTTATCATAGGCCATGTAATCCCATGTAGCATTCTTGGTGAAATCCACTGAAAAACTGCATTTTTCCTTTTGTCTGCAGTGAGTTCTGCGAGGTGGTCTCGAAGATTCATATCCATACACAAGAAGAAGTTGAGAAGATGACAATTGGGATGATGAATGATGATACCCAGAGTTGTTTGGAACAGGCACCAGTGATGATTGAAGCTTCAAAGTCTTCTTCTGTGGGTCAGCCAGATTCTTCTCCAACAGTGGTTAGAATCTAGTTTTAAGGTTGTCTTAGGTATTGTGATGTTGCCCTATTTTTATGCTATATGATCAATACTATTTTGCACATATGTTGATTGATACCACCATCAATTGCACTATCTATGAACTAACAAGGTAAGGGCATACTAAAAATAAATCGACAACAATGTCTCTGAACTTGCTGAATAAGGGCACCATATTGCTTGGTACCATGTAAAGCCATTTACAAGTAACTTTGGAGTAAACTGTTAAAACCTGCACGGTGTAATATCCATATAAGTTTATTTTAATCATAATATTTAGGTTATTAAAGAAACATTTTCACTAGTGTTATCAGGTTAATTGAAACGCCAAAAGATTTAAATCTTCTATAAAATAACAATTGAATGTACAATGTTCATGAATTTTGTTTTTATCTTAAAAAGAAAATCCAACTTATAATGCATTGTTATTTGAAAAATTCATTCCATATCTACCATCATACTAAAATAACATGAATACTTCATACTAAAATAAAATGAATACTTTTATTTAACTTAATAACATCTCAAACGGCTAGTTTAAATATAATATATTAAAGTGATAGAAATTTTATACTCATTTATTGCTCATTATTCATGTTTATTTCAAATTTGATTTGACTGAAATGTAAAAGATTAATTTATGGTAGTACTAAAATATGTCCAACTTAAGAAAAGATGAAGAAGAATGATTGAACTAGAGTAAACTTAGATCAGATAGATTCGACGTATCTCTCAGTCACACTTACACAGGTTAGTTCTCATACATTTTAATAAAATCACTAATTATTGAGTTATCAATAATAACTTAGATTTTAAGTTCAATACTAAACATCAATTTCTTAAAAGTTAAAAAGACTTCTTTTAAGATTGACAATATATAAAAACTAATGAGTTAAATTTTATTTATGACAATTAAATTCAATAAGTGATGCAATCTAGATAAAAATATAGAAAAGTGTTGATTTTTTTATCCAGAATTATCAATGTAAAAAACGTAACTTTATTCATATGTAATATGTAATATAAGATGAGTACAATGGAAGAAATATAAATTAATAAACTAATAAAAGACAATGCCTACAAAATAGGATAAAAACATATATATCCTTTGAATTAACATGACATTTATTTAAAATAAACTACACGTAAAAATCTTAATACATTAGGTTGGTTAACTAGTTCCAACAATTATGTCTTCAACAAAAATACTTTCGAATTAGAATTTGAATTTAAATCTTATTATGATTTTCAAAGCATGAATAAATTAAATCACGAGATAATATATATAATACTATAATTTATTAAACAACTTAAAAAACTTATCTCTTGTCTTTAGTGCAATTTACTCAAATATCTCAAATATATTCTCTCTCATCATAAAACACGAACATCAATTTCATCGAATGACATAGTTTAATAAGAACGTAAATCCTAAACTCCACTCGTTTAATATGTTGGATAGTATACTAGAAACCTACTTCACACTTCAACTAAGCCTCTTGTAACTCTTCCTTGAAAAAAATTATAGGAGTAATTTTTCTTTTTTCCCTAATACTATATATTTCCACAATATTCATGATAAATGTAAAAAAATCTCTTTTCAAATCAACAAGCATTACAAACTATTTTAAAACAATTATGTCACAATGGTGCAAGATTAGACAAATAAAGTACTTCCTTCTGTAGAAATCAACTGTTTGGAAATATTAAGTAAACTAGAACATCAATTAAAATAAACGAGAATTTAACAAGTTTTCTTCCCCTGTTCCCAAACAGGGCAAAAAATTTGCGCTACATTGAAGATCATATTTCAAATATGTTACTCCAGCTGTGCAGACAGGAAAAATGTTTATCCTCTCCAGCATATACAATCGAGGAGGTAACTTTAATGCCTAAATATATTACAAATATTGGCAATCATATATTACAAAATTGGGTGACTACCTGGGTGTGAATAAGATTAAACTACTTTTGATTTTACTATTAAATCTGCTGGCTTAACATTTACAGATTAATTACTGTCAGCAGAAACAAAATTGCAGATACAATAATCTTTACAGCACTATATACCAGTAGCATCAGTTCCTGGCTGAAAACTGGGGAATAAAAGCATGCCCCTGACCCTTTCATTATGTCATATGGACAACTTGAATATCAAGCATAAAAAATTGAGAAACTTTGCAGCCTACACCCTCACCACCAATGGAAAAATAATACCAGAGGTGTGCCTCAGACCACATTATCTTCCATTTCCTGAGGACCAAAAATGCTGCTCAACTTTCTTCAGTTTCTAAATACAAAATGTGGGGTTAAGAAGGACGTCTAGAGTTAATAGAAACACAAGGTTCTAATACCTCTACTCGGAATCTGAATCAATAGAAAGATACGGGCGGGGCCTTACTGAACGTTTTTGACGAGGAAAAGAGAAAGGGCTATCTGAATCAGATCTTTTCCGAATTGCCTTGTCAGATCTAACATCATTCATACCAAGGAGTAAAGGAGCTGCACAAGGAGCCGTGGTAAGTCAATAATGGGAGGAGAAAAATATATACCATTGCATATAAGAATCACTGAGTTAGGACTAGAATATGGTAAAATCAAATCAATCTTGCAAAATGTCTACAGTTACAGACAAAATAGCAGAATTAAACATCAGAAAGGAGACAAACCAGAAAAATGTACAATCACAGCTGACATGTTCTGTCAAGAAGTTATCTTCTCCACGATTATAGATATGGTTAATTACAGTACATAAAGATATGTATGGAAAGCTTGATAACAGGTAGTACAATAGTTTCAGCAAACTTTGATAGAATAGACTTCAATGCCAACTTGAACTATGTAAATAAATTATTTTATTGATAACAATCACCCAAATTACACTCTCATCCTCTGTTTGTAATAATGTTATAATTGTAGAAATAAAGAGTTTATATAATCAAAGAATATCTAGATTATATATGTACTATTAGAAACATTTTCTTTTATTCCCGTATCCATATTATCATGAGAGGATATCAAATCTCCCCCCTTTTTTATATAGATTCATTTCTTCTACAACTAAATATATTGTACTATACATATCCGAGACCATCTCAACCTATATATCGGGATCCATATCGGCTAATGATTCAATTCCATGAAAGATTTCTAGTGATCAATTTATAGTTGTCCGATATGGCTTATCATTGTGATCCATTTATTTGCAAAATAAATCAAGTTAAGGGAGAGAATACATAGAGATTGAAGGAAAGACGAACTTCAATGATAAGCCACAATTGGGCAAATGATTACATATCAGCCTACCATACATTTCGGCTCTCAAAAAAAATAGACAAGGTGAAAAAAAAACAAGATAACTACTTTATGGTTTCAACATTAACTTCTTCAACGGTAGCAGCAGATTTTGGAGGCGAACTCATATTAGAGGGAGTTCCTTTGTTGTCGACATCTTCCTCAACATCTTCAGCATCATCCTGTCGGCATCAAAGACAGACATATCGGCCAGGTGAACCAATGTTTTTTTATGAACATCTTTGTTCACATCAAAGCGTTCGTCACCGGCATCGATGTTGTAGAGGAGCGCTACTTGGTGAAGTTCTTTCTTAAAACTTTTGGGTTTCTAACAACTCCTCAACCACGCTCTCTCGAGCTTGCTTCCCTTCAGCAATCATCTCCTTGGCCTTTTCTAATTTGCCCTCGGTCTCCAAGCAACGATTTTTCCAAGATTTCAGCCTCGTGCTGATTTCTGACAAATCATTCTCCCATTCTTCCTTCTCGATTTTCATAGCCATCATCGGGCTCTTCAGCTCGGCCAACTCATAGGCTATCTTGATTTTTCCACATCCTCTGTCTCGTTTTTTAGGAGAGCAAACATTTGGTGGCCGAAAACCATTGATCGACTATTATATTTCAGGGAAGCGTTTATTAGCGAATTTGGAGAGTTGTCACCCAGCAATCGTTCCTCTTCCTCAGATAAGGATAATTTATGTTTTTCTGAATATCTATGTTGCCCACCAACAGACTTCCATTGTCTTTATGGTCAAACTGAGAAGTCCCCACATACTCCCCAAGGTTAGTCGACTTGTTTTTCGTTATCTGATTGCCTCCTTATTGTGGCCGGGGTGGATACGTTTCTACTATTGGACCTTTTTTAGTACCACGACTTGGACCACTACCATCCTTTTTCTTGTTCTTAGTAGCAATCTTCTTTAGGTCAAAGAAGATGTTCTTATTTCCAGTCTTAGCTTCAGCTAACGACATGATTCTTGCCAACACAGAGACATTCAGATTACATAAAACATCGGCCATAACTTCACAAAGAAAAGAACATACCGAACATGCCGGTAAAGGGATGCAGGAAAGGAAAACTTTCACAATTTGTCGAGTAGGAAGTTAGCAAGGTAATTCATCCAGGTATCCCAATATCTTCCTATCCTCTTTTGGCAAAGAATCCCTCGACCAATAAAAAGGAAATTTAGGTTTTCCACCGACGTAGAAGTACTCTCAAATCGGTTTTAAATTTCTTAAAGGGTGAAGAGAAAGTTGAGTAAACAGGATCACGCTTGTCCTTCTAAAGATAGCAAGCTAACCATTTTCCTAGGTCAGGTACTATAAAAATGAAGCAATACCTGAGGGGTTGGATTCGTGTTAAAGAGGATACAGATAACCCTAAAAGCCTAGAGAGAAGCCCGTGCATTCGGGTGAAGTTGGGTAGGAGCCACATTTAGGATATGTAGCACTCCCATGGTAAATTCATCTAAGGGAAGGTGCACATGTAAATGTGTGAAAAATCATGCATACATATAGAAAAAGTCATGTGGGTAACTGTCTCAGCCATGACAAACATTATTAATGGTACTCACACAGTCAAACAAAACTATGTCGTCAGACACATGCTCCTTGAACATATATAAATACTATTGCGGTACCACTTTAGGGAAGACGACACCTATATTTATAAAAATGCCCTAGAATACTAAGACCTACCCAAACATATCCCCATCTTAGTGGGAGATCATGTTTGGCCCACTCGAAGGCAGAGTTACTTTCATTACCTTCTATAGGACCCTTGTTGGAAGATGACGCCCCTGATGAGGATGTCGTCCTCTCCTAGTCACTAAGACTTATCTCGACACCACTACCAGACATGTTGGATGCACTAGAGGAAGACATACCAGTGCAGCAGCAAAGTGCACAAGTCTCTTAGAAGAAAGGATGTATTATCAGAGGAAGGAGTGGGTAACTTCCATATGTTGAAATGACTAACCTTTTATAGGCAAGAGTGAAGCATCTTCAACTTCTACCTTTCCATCTTCAACTGTTGGTGGTCAAGGGATTTTTGCCATCACTCTTCTCAAGGTCACCTACCACTAACAACCTAATAGCCTGGTAACGTTTCAATCAAGCCTCTTCACCTACTATATCTGTAGGACGAAGTGACCAAAGAACATGAAATTTTCTCTACATTCCTATGCATATCGGCTAATGTTACCTAGAACATCTTGATATTCAAGAGTCTCATTTGGATCGATGGGGCTAGTGTATTGTAGGTATCTGAGGCCATCTCGGCCTACACCCGATGTTATCTCAGGCATCCTAGATATGTCATCTTGGCCCATCATGACCGAGATCCTTTTGCTTTTCATATGATTGAAATGATCTTGGTCCATACCTACCCAGGATCATCTCGTGCAAGCCATGAACACCCACGACAACCGAGATCACATCGGCCTCATCACATTGTAATAGTAAGGATTAATTATGAGATAGTAAATGTTGAGAGCTAAAACGTATTAGTATATCATTAAGCAAGTTAATTATGATAATTATCCATGTGGTCAAGACCCAACCAAGTAAGAGCCCATAAACCTAATATAAATAGCATAGTTCAGGAGGGAATTAACTACGTATTCATTATTACAGAATTGGTGATCATGACACACACCCCTGACTAGAGTGTCAGAGTGTCTTTTGCAGGAACACCCCATTTCAACTTAAGACGAGGCCTGGATTAGGATACATCTCAATTAGGAGGTTGAAGAGTAAAGACAGAAGAGACCCCATTTCAACTTAAGACGAGGCCTGGATTAGGATACATCTCAATTAGGAGGTTGAAGAGTAAAGACAGAAGAGAGGAGGAGCTTCTCGTTCACAGTGTGCTTTCGGTCCTGAAAGAACATAAATCATTTGTGTTGTCTCATAAACACATGTTTCAGCTTAGTATAAATACTCTAGAGCCTTGTACAAGACCATGCCAATCTAGTAAGCCTATTGTTTCGGTGCCACCTCTAGTGAGTTTTCTAGTAAAGCTTCCGTCAAGGTAGTTAAAACTGAGACTATGGTTAGGATAGTGAAAGGTTCACATAATCGTAATTCGTGGGATCACATGAATTGTAGATTTTACTTTCTACAAACATGATACACACATAACCAATAGTAGAAAACTTGTTTTAATGTTCTTAATATTACATTTTATTGGATTTGGGTAAAGAGATGAACATGCATGTAACCCATGCAAGTTCCAAGTACCTTAATTGGGTTTATTTTTATTGAAACCCATTCAACCAAAAAGGTGAAGGAAGGTGAAGGGTGCACTAGAAAACATCCTTAATTTTGAATTGGGTTTGGATTTTGTTTTAATTGAAACCCCATTCATGAAAAAAGTGGATAGGTGTTGCAACTGCAAAAAATGGTGAACTTTAGTTACATTAGTCTTTAAGCATGTGGTATTGCGGCTAACAACACACATAACAAGGTGAGTTTTCAATTACATTAACTTTTAATTAGGCTTAGGTTTTATTTGAACTAAATCCAATTACCCAATTAGGAGGCGAACAAGTGGCACAACAAGCAATTTAGAAAAAACAATGATCCACAAAATTTTATGATTTTGTTCAACCATCCTAACAACTTTGTTGTCCACGAGGCTTGGGATTTGAATCAGAAATGTGTAAAATCATCATAGGATCTTACGATTTTACGAGTAAAATCTCGATTTTAACTATAATGGTTTCCACACAACCCTTGCTTCTCCAACAAACACAAGGATGAAATTGTGCCATTTTGATGCATCCAAGCAAAAGTAAACCCAAGCAACCAGTCCACATGCCCTTATCTCAAGTTCCCGTTACAACTCCGTTCGAGGCGTACGGCGATGTAGATGGCTGACGACCTTTCGAGTAGGTCGCTTTCTTTGTGTGCTCCTGCCCTTGTGGTGGCTCTATCACAGTTCATTTGGTGGTTCAACCCATTGTCCCCTCTCCTTAAGTTAGTTCATTCTTTTTTACCCAACTTTCGAAAATATGAAAATGACTTCCGACGATCAACCTCCATAACAGATTCTCCCATCTTTTCTAACCATTTTGTAAGTACAAAGAAAATGGACATGGACGGGTCTAACTATTCCACTAGGGATTCTGAAATCGGGTTATTGTTATCTTAACATCAATTGAATTTCTTCCTACATAACATCATGAACAATGGGTAAAGATTGATGCTCAACTATGTAGTGTTATTAAATCCACTATTCACACCTCACTCAAACCTAGTTTTCATCCCATGGGTTGTATATCAATTTGGAGTGTTCCCTTTATAGAAATTAAATACATCATCTGTAGTGTGTGCCAAGATCTCTTAACTTTCTTGCTTGACCCATCATGTGTAGTGTATCTATTTCAATATATATGTAAAATAACATTGTTATCATATGTCGTGATAAAGAGGGTATTGTACAACTAAAACAATATCTAGCTCAAAATTTCAAGATAAAAATGCATGGACACCTAAGGTATTTCCTTGATATAGGGGTGGCACAGTGCAAAGATGGATTTGTCATAATGCAGATAAAATATGAATAATGACATTTACTAAGTTTGTGGACACAAATGGATCCAATGCCAAACTTGTATCTAGTCAAGGAGAACAAGTCCTAGGAGATACATATGATTAGTTGGTAATCTAAATTACCTCACTTTGATTCGTTCCAACATCACCTTTGGTGAGCATAGTAAGTCAATTTATAAACTCTCATAGTCAAGAACATTGAGATGTGGTCATACGCATCCTAAAATATATTAAGAAGGTTCTCTAAAAAGGCCTCATTTATAAAGATAAGGAAAATACTCAAATTCTTAGGTATTTTGTGATGACTGAGCAAGTTCATATATTAATAGAATAAAAGACAATATCATTGTCAAGAATAAGTAAATGGTTATTTGCCCACTTGAAATATGGATGATATTATCCTCCACATGTGTTTGTGTGTAACTAAAACTTGAGTCCAAACATATGAAAGTTGCACAAAATGATATCCTCAGATAAAATCAGCACTCAAATTGACAATTGAATTCCTCTAAAATAAGAAAAAAGTAGTGACAAAAGCTTTAGGCCAAGAGTAACGAACCGGTATCTGTCAAGGAATTTGTGGCACCTTCTCCAGATGCAATTTGCGGTCTGGAATTCAATCCACTTGCAGTGGAAGTGTCACCATTACTGCCACTAGCACCACCTCCAAGACTAAGAGTGATCCAATCCTCCGTAAAGACACCATTTGATACGTCTGCATGATCACTCAATTCATGCTGCATAGATGATTCTGCTGGTTTTGTAGGTAGAAAAATCTGAAGGGAGGGATCTTCTCTGGGAAATGCCAGTGGATTGTCAACCAAGCCACCATTTAAATCATCCTCAGGTCGAACTACCGAGGAATCTGGGGTAAGAGTGCTAGATCCCAAAGCAGTATCCGGGGCCAACATATAACCATTCAGGGACGATGAGCAATTGATGTTACCACTCTGCAAACCAACCAATGTATCTGACACATCCTCCACTTCAGAACTAAATAATTGGAATCCTGGGACTGCTGGAGTTCCAGATTGCAATGGCCAGAGGGAGGACATCCCAAAATCATCTTCACTGGGATGACTATTAAAAACTCCCAAACCTGCATTTCCACCAGGATTGTGATCTTCCGTATATGGATCAATAATTCCAGGCTCTAGCACCGAGTAAACATCAACTGCAGCACTAGTTTGATTATTGTTGTACCCAGTTATAGGAGTCGGAGACATCAATACATCGTTGTCTTCTTCTGAATCACTAATAACAATAACTTCTGCATCACCAATTGGAGCAGAAGCATTATGAACAGAATATCCATATGCGGAATCAATATTACTGTTAAACACAGAATCAATCTCAATACCATTGGTAGTAGAATAATCAATATGTCCACCACCACCCTGATTTACGCTTGGATCATCTTCATCCCGGCCACTTCCAGTGTCACTGCTGCTCATTGGAATAATAACATGTTCAATATTTTCAAGATCCTCATTCAATCTATTATTACCAGAAGAGGTGTTTGTATTCTCAGGTTTGCTGACTTCCCAAACACCGTTACTATTCTTCCTAAGTTTTAAACCAATAGGACCATCTGAAACACCTTCCTGTTTGAGCTTTAAATTTTCCATTTTCTTTATTTCATCAGTAGAGACAAAGAGAGATCCATCAGGACGGTGCCAATGAGCAAGAGTTCCCAACTCCCGTCGTTCACTTTCATTCTTAACCTTGACACGCCAAAAACCATCAGGCTTCACCTCGATCTCTGTAATCTCTTCTCCACAATTTTTCATCTATGCCAGCAAACCAGGATACATAATAACTACCGAGTCAACAAACTCAATTATACGCTTTATCAAGAGAGAAATAAAGATAAAGGGGGACATAACACTACCAGAGTAGTGATGCGATTGAAGTAAGGGTCAATGATGATATTCTCCAGAGCATAATTTTTAAGGCATATGGGACACTGCCACTGCAGAAACATTTAATGCTTCATCAAAAAAAATTTAAAAACAGGTGTACGACAAAGCAAGCTCAACTTTTGAGAACCATACCTTCCTTGATCGTTCATTCATTTCAACAAAAACTTCAAGATCGAAACAGCCCATGTGAACACAAGGTTTGAATCTTCCTGCAATCTTCATTCTAGAACCACTCATCTATAAATTTAACAATTACAAAAAATTTAGAAGACTTTCAGGAAGTGAATCATAAAACTTCATGGCAACTAAAATAATCCAACACGTGAAAGCCTTACTGGGCAACGAAGATTGATGCTAAAAGTATCTGAAACCACTTCCAAATCACTATCACTATCAGCATTATCATTAGCATTTCCACCCCCAACACAACAACAAACACGTGCAAGAGCATCTTCAAAACGCTCACCATCAGGCTCCTCTGGAATCATGCTTAGAATCTAGAACCAGAGAACAAGTAATTGATTTAATAATACATGTATAATAGTATTAAATGAATATATAGACTTCAAAAATTAAACATACATGTCAAGGGCATTTCAACACGACACAGATAGAAATGTCACATCCTTCGTGAATTAAATTTTATTTTTCAAAGGAATAAAGTTTGATATTTTGGCTTTGATGCTTAGCACTTCCCTGTGTGGTTGTTTCACTAGAGTAGCCGACTCCGACTCAGTAAAAGAAACCCATAACAGAAACGGAGAAAGGAAAATGATTTCATGGTTTACTGAAAAACAGCATAACAAATAGAAAATTGAAAGATAGCCCACGGTTGCCCCTTACAACTAGGGATGTCAAAAAAATCCATACTCACAAGTATCCGTAGATAAAACCCACAACGGGTAAACAATAAATATTGTAAACGGGTATAAGTATTTTTTTTATACCACATATACCCACATGTTAATGGGACAAGTAATATCCGTACATGTGGATATCCATATACTCTAATTTAAATTAAATAAAAATTTAAAAAAAACATGATTAAAATATTAATATATCGATTTTCAATGGATTGTTTTTATCCATTGGTTTTAAAAATTTCATTTCTTTGTAATATGTCATTAACAATATTTAAATGGGTTATCTGGACTTTGTTTAAAATTTATGAATGTTATGTATTTTATTTTATTTGAATTTACGATTGAAATATGTTGTTAAATATTTAAATTTTTCTTTTGTAAATACCCACGAGTGTCCGTGGATATTAAAAAAATATGTGAGTACCCGCATAACGGATACCCGCACGGATATGGGGACGGGTACGGGGCGGATATTTATCCATCGGGTAAGTTACGAGGGAGCAACTATCCATAGGATAATGATATTTTGATCCACTTTTAACACCACCACTCATATCACCCTTCAATTATCTATTTTAATTTTTTTAGTGGTGTGATGTGATGATCTAAGAGTGATTGGAGTGCTAAGTTAAAAGTGGGTCAAAATATCATTATCCCTACCCGTATCATGCCCGCTCCATTGACATCCCTACTTACAACTAAGCTTTGACACTGCTCTCTTTAACCAAATGCTAACAAATCTCAATCCATCCCCTTCGACTCCTAATTATGCCAAGCTGCCTTCTCTAACTAATTCTCAATTCTCTACATTCAATAACTGTTGAGATTTGGGATTCTGTAATCCAGAGATTTGGTACCTTCATGGTTGCTGCATTTAAGGACCCTTAGATTTAGGAAAATGTGTTTTGTTCCTATTGACATGTACAAAAGATGTCATTTTATTTTCACCATTTCTTAAACAATCATTATAAACAGGATGCATATGGAAAATACTGCCTTTTTACAAAATCGAAACAAAACACAATTCATTCCATGCACTGTATTTCTACATGTTCTGGAGGTAACCGTATCCTTAACTCCTTGTGCTTTCCTTTTGCTTGTCTACTACAAATTTATTTTTCCATAAGAGAAATATTTGTAATTAAAAGTAATGTCACTCCCACTAAAATCCATGCACACTCTCCACATTTAGTGAATGAGGGGCAAACACAATTCAGATCACACTTAAGCATATAAGAACGATAGATAAAATATTGGCAGCATAAAACATTTCTGCTTTGTTTGGAAACACCAAAACTTCATCAAGAAACAATTTTGGGTTATGATAGACATGCAGCTTGATTAAAACAGAACCCTACCAAATAACATAAACAAAGATCAATACGTTAAAATCTCCAAAAGAAGCCAATCCAAAACAAGTGTTAGCAATATTTCTTCACCATATTTACTAAGCAGAAAACTGGTAATCACATAAAAATAAAATAAAAAACAAATGAACAAGATTCATATATTATATTTTTAAGAGTTCGGTAGACCCAACCATGCCCTTGTTATTTATGAGAAAGGATGTTAAACATCATACAAAAAAAAAAACAATAGTATGCCGATAACTCCAAAGCATGGAACTAAGAAAGCATAAGAACTCTGACAAATACAATTTTCACGTCAGAAACAATAACAAGACATACCTTTTCCGAATTAAAATGAGTGCTAAATGGCAATATAAGCAACAGCTACAATGTCAAGTCAAGCCATAGCACTACATAAACTACCCTGCCCCCCAATACTTTCCGAATTCAATAATGTCCTTAGAATTGAAAAAAACTGAGAATCACATTAGCAATCCAAGTTTTGCTAAATTTCATTTTTCTTTTTCAGAAATAAACCCAAAGGAAACAACCAAAAACTTTTGACTGACATCAATATAAGGAGATTCAACATCAAACTCCACAATTCAATAAGCTAGGATTGAAGGAACAAAAAGTAAGCCAGAATACTATACTTAAAAATTAAGCAAGTTTAGAAAGCAATCTTGATTGAATAATCTTGACTATTCCAATAAGTTCTAGACCGAAGGAACCAGAAATCAGCCAGAATACTATACTTAGAAATTAAGAAAGTTTAGAATGCAATCTACCTCTGGCATGGTGAGCCTTTTAATAATTCGAACCCCTAAACAGAATATGCGAGCATCCACCACCGTCAAGGAAATCCTATTAATTCCATCCTTCGAATATGGTGTGATCTGACACAGGAGAAATAAAATAAGAAATTGAATAAACTACTAAAATGAAATTTAATTAACAAAGAAGAAAAAATTGATCTAAAACCAGCACTCAAGCATAAATATCTACATTCAAAAAAGGTATAGAAAACAAGATAAATTTCTTAATTGTTACAAACAATAGAAGACAACAAACTCACAACTGAACCAGAGTCACGACCATTAGCCCCAAGCATCTGTGAACCGGGTCTGTTAATTGCACGAACAGGAAGACCTACAGGTATATAGTTAAAATTCAATGACAAAAATACAATTCAACCATAATACATGAATTCCATGAAGAAATTTGGATACTTTACTAACAAAATACGTACTTCTAATCACACATAATTTAATGTGCAGACTAAATTAAGACCCAAGACATGAAACAAAAGTCTAAAAAGGAAACTAACAAAAGAGAGTAGATTAAGACTAGCACACATACCGTTGACTTTTAAATCTGTATGTTGTGGCCATTGCATCCTGAATGAAACCTTGTCATTCAAAAGCATACACCAAGCCTAAATATGAAAGAATTGTCATATATTAATACCTAAATAGCCAGTTATGCATCAAACTACAAGCACTAAATCATACCAACCTGAATATCATACTCTGGTTTCGATACCAACTCCTTGTTTGCTTTCGTGAGTTGAAACGTTCTTTCCACACTTTGTACTGGGCTGGTTCTAAACAATTCAAATAGAAATATGGTTAAACCATTCAAGCACAAAATTATATTAAAAGTAGGTTTAAACAATAAATCTGTGATGGATTTGATAATGACTTAAGAAAACCATGAGACAAGATAATAAAACACTCAGGAGGGGAATTTAGTTCCGAAAGGTTAATGTCCTGAGAGAACTTTCAAATCAAAAGAGCAAACTCAACACCCAAACAATTTTACTTCACACAATGTAAATATAGGAAACAGCGCTAATATTGGTATCCCTTTGAATAGAACAAAACAACCAACACGGAACATACGTAGAAAGAAACCAAAAGCTATACACAAGACACCCGAACTTGCATTAGAAGAAAAGAATTAAATATAACACAACTCCACCCTCACCACTAAATTAAATGGAAAGTAGTCAAGCCTGAATGAAGGAGAACCCAAGCAAACAATTGTAATTGTAACTTACGCAACAAATTCTCTTATTGGCAAATAACAACTAAAACAGACATTCAATTTGCTCAAACACAAACAAAACCAGTAGCACAATGTCACAAACCAATTACACCCTTACCCATCAGTGGGAATATTGGTTGTTGTCAACTTCACCGGAAACAAAAGGTGTGTGACTGAAACACAAAACCTGTAATATAAAGAGAAAAAAAAAATTGAGTGATGGGCTAAAGAAAATGGCAAATAATAAATGCATACAGGAGAGTATCACACACAGAGGAAGAGCTTTTTAAAAGACAATAAACATAGCATTCATCTGAGAATCATAATAATATTCTCAAAATGACATTGTTCTACAAAAACCGAAGCCTAATAATGGAAATTGGAATCTCTATTCATAACTAGCAGCCACAACAATGTTAGCTTAGAAGAATGAAATACCAAAAAGTGAGTATCTCTACAACTATCAATATGCTACTGAAAGAATCATCAACAACGAAGTTACCACAATAAAACATGTTATTATCCATAAGTTCAGTCAATTGTATCACTACAGGATATCAGAGACAACAAATTGGATGAAAACGGAAATAACACAGGCCCTTGATAATACAAAATAAAATGGCATGTAAGTAAAGATTACAAATATTTAGCATTGAATGGGGGAAAAGAAAATTTTTGAACTATTATTTATTCCACTCCATCTACTGAAATAAGAAGAAACACAACATACGGGTCTGCACGATCAACTCGACATATTTCACAGTAGAATTTATCAGGAACATGTGGGGTTCCATCCGTAGGTTTCTCTGGAATAACAACACAGTTTATATGCTGCGACACATCACACCTTGTATCTGCACACTGCATTTAGACGAGAAGAAAAAATGTTTCCATTAACAAACATAAATTTATATGAGATGTTAATAAAACAATTATATCAAAGAGAGGGGGATTGGGATGGAAATGACCAATAAATCATAGGGGCGAGAAAAAAAGGCATATAATATTTAAATCATCTGGATAGATAACATATATATTGAATATTACACCTTGACCAAAGGGTCCGTATCCAATACATTTCCACAAAGACAGCGAATCTTAGTATCTGATAGAAAGGAATCCTCCATTTCACTTTTAATTTTCACATTACTGCTATCAGAGCCCTGTCCCTTCGATGACAAGTCAATGGCCCCAGAAACCTGCAATTTTCTGGGCAAAATGAAAACACAAGTCACAAGAAAAATAGTAAACCAAGGAGATTATAGTATATGCCCGTAAAATCAACTTAACATAAACGTAGAAACACATCATCAAACCATGAGTAAACTACAAACTGATCAAAGATGAGCTTTATTCGGATAAGTTAGAAATGTTTTTTAGAGTTTCTCTACCAAAATAGAGGATTTTTCCAGTAGAGAACCTCTCAAAAAACACTTATAAACATAGACACACATCATCAAACCATGAGTGAACTACAAACTGATCAAAGATGAGCTTTATTCGGATAAGTTAGAAATGCTTTTGAGTGTCTCTACCAAAAGATAGAGGACTTTTCAAATAGAGAGCCTCTCAAAAACACTTATAACTTCATATTCAAACATTCTCCGAAAAATTGTTGGCCTTCCTTTACATTTATCTGAAGCATAATAAGCTAGACAAAAGAAAATATCATCAACAGTGTTGTCTCTAACACTAACCTATATGTGTCCTCCACTAACTTGGCCACCCGTTGTTTTCCAACTGCATTCTTCTTGATCCACAATTTAGATACTGGGAAAAAGTAACAATCTGTGAACTCAGTTTACAGGGGAAAAGATAGAGGCATATCTGAAAGGCAACTTCACAAAATAAAATTATATGCATAAAAAATAAAAAATCCAAAATACATTCAATTCAATAAACTATGGCTTATAGAAGTTGCATTGCCACCACTCTAAACTAGTGTTCTAAAACTTGAGTTCGACCAGTTTTATTCAAATAATTGAACTGGTACAAACTTATTCAAATTGGCTGGTTCGCAGCACACCAAGAGAACTGGACAGTTTTTAAAACAAACAACCCATCACACCCAGTAAGGCGACATGCCATCACCCAACCCTTGCCAGTGACTAGTTTGTTGCCTAGTTCACATTACAGTGTTGCAGGGAAGAGATAATGTAAAGAAGGAAAAAGATTTTCCAAATGTTAGAGAGCAGAGGAAGTTCCCAGAGATTGTTACTAGCACAAGATAGTGAAATGAGAAACTGATATGAACAGTTTAACTGAAAACAGGAGAATTAAACCTCCAAGGTTTGGCTCTAGCAAAGAGCTCCCCCTTTTCTTACAATATATCCCTATGAATGCACATTAACGATCTAATTGATACCTTCTAACTAGTTTCTTTTATCTGTCCCTAACTAAGTTTTTCTTCCCTTCTATCCTAATGATACCAGTTTCCCTTCTACCCTAATTATACCACCAGAATGAAATTCAACCATCTTCAACTTGAAAACCTCTGGAAACTGGAATCAAATCAGATTTTCAACCACCTTAAGTAACCTTCTTCAATGACTAGATAACCACTTATTATGAACCTAATCAATGTGGTACCCTGATGAGAAATTTATTAAAATCCCGGAACAATGCTGGTTGAGATAGTGCAAGATCAACTTCTGAATTTAGCTTGGCAAAATGCCAATCTTTTCTTCTTGAATCCTGTTATTAAGGTAAAAAATTATAGCCAGTTTGCAGAACTCAAGTTCTGCGCCTTCCTCTTTCTCCATATCTCTGAATATCTTCATCCCCCTATTTATCTAATTAGTTACATCTACTTAACCAACTAGTCTAATAATCCCTAAATAATTGTTCTTCCCTCCTACCCTACAGGAGTCTAAAGGTTGTGGATATGCCAACTTCCACTGCTTGATGATATCGTCTCAACAAGAAACATGAACAGTATGCACTACGCACAAAGCGGGTTAGCTTCTTCGTGACTAGTCCTCATTGCATTGAGACTAAAGTTTGACGAGCCTATAGGCCAAAAATGGTCATCTATTTCTAATTATTTTTCTAATTTATATTTTATGGTCTTAAGCAGATGATAGATGCTTTACATTTATAGATATTTTTTATACTGCATTTTCTTTACTTAAAACTTTATTATAATCAAATATTATGCTAATCTAACTACTTAGAACTTTGCTTTAATCAAATGTTATGCTAATTCAACATAGTATATATCTACATTCCTTTTGAGAAAAAGAGGACCTTTGAAGAAATTGGTTTTTGGGTACCAACATTCAGCAGTGGGTCAATTTTCTTTTTTATTTGGCCTTTTGTATGCTTAAGCCCACAAAACCCAAGCCCAAAAACCAACTTTTTTGTAACCCCAGCATTGATAATAAAGAAAACACCTTCGCTGACTTGACATCATTGCACCTTCTTCAATCTAGTACAAATGTACATCCTCTCTCACCCAAGCCCGAGTTGCATGAATCACTACAATCAGAGCTCTTCTCCACAACTCATGAGTTTTGGTTCCTCTGCTTCTGCTACTCTGTTTGTGTGGTTGATTGGTTCTCTTTCTATGGAAGAAATGAGGATCTCTTGAGGCATTATGGTTTCAATTTGAATGATCTATCTTAGAGATCTAGTTTCAGGTGTTGTTTTTTGTACCAGTAGTCACTTGGCACTACTATAGTGTTGTGTTTTTCATATATTTTAGAATCTTAAGCTTCATGTTATGATTCCACAATTTACAATTTTGTATCCTCTTTCCAAATCTGAATAGAATCTCGAGTTTAACTACTTATGCTATGAGGAAGAACAGCAAAACAAGAAGTACAAAGATACTAGACAGGAAAGCAAAGCAAGAAGCCAATTCCACAACTCTATCATCTCTTACACTTGAAGAATCAAAAGCAATGGATAAAGGAAATGAAGGATAAAGGAAATGAAGGGCAGCAACCTTGAAGAATTTTGGAGACTATGCTATTTATATTAGGTCAAGGCAATTCTCTAGCATTGCTAGGCCCACATGAAGCCAGCATTGTTAAATAAACTTCATTGCCTAAAGTTCATTTTATTCATAACTTATATTTGTATATTTTATAAAGTTTGACCAATGTGACCCACTCCTAGCGGTATATGGCTTGTGTTGTAGTTGTTGACTACACAGTTGCCAATTCCAAATAGCAGCCAGTGAAGTTGACCTGAAAATGCTATAGCAGATAGTTTCTGCTATAGAGGAATTAAAAGAACAGAACCGTGCAGGAACAGAACAAAGCAAGGCAGCAAAGGACATAGTCAGATGGAAAAGTTGACAGGTTTTCCAGAAAATTTCTGAAGGTCTCAGTATGATTGGAAACTATGGAGAGCAGAGGCTGCATAAGTTGGGAATGCCCACCTGTCACAGCTGGCAAGGGAATGTTGTCAAGTATAGGTGGGTATCCCTCATAAAAACAGTGGGTGCTACTTCACAACAGAGTGCACACAACTGACTGACAAAGTAGAGTTCCAGTTTTGATTCCAGGGAGGGAGGGGAACCCAAATTGAATCTCCCAATACAGCCATTAATCACTTATTTCATGGCTAAAATGGTTTCTTGTGACTCACACCAACAGTTCTTGCTCCAGCCAGGATTTCAACAACTTCATCCATTCAACTTTCGTACCATGCTTGAGCCACTCCATAATAAAGTCTCTATTTGGCATTGTTATTAACTATGGTTGACCAATGTGACATATTGAGCTAGAAATTCAGCTGAGTTGATGATGAGACTGAATTTTAAAAATGTACATATAAAAAGACAATGACAAGCCATAAAAGGAATTTCTCTGTACAAACACAAAGCCAAAAGAAATGAGAAAACCCAAACTCATCAGATTAAGGGCATATTTGGATAAGCTTCTCCATAAACAATTCTACAGGGGGAAATGAAAACAAAAAGTTATAAGCTTCGCTGGAGGCTAAAATTAGTTTATGCATAAGTTAAAGGCAAATTTGGAGAAACTAATATGAAAGAAATTCTACAAATTAACTTATATATGAGTTAATTTTAACTTCTAAAGAAGTTTATTTCATTTTTCCTTCCTGTTTTCTTCTCCTACAAGTGTTTGAGGCGATGTTTATCCAAACAAACCCTGAGAAGGAAAGTTTACAATACATCTGACTTGTATAAAAGAAAATTAAAACGCTAAACATATACAGCAATTAACCACTGCAATAAGATATTGACATTGACATACAAACACATTTGAGACATTTGTATGTTAAGGAGTTAAGTTAATAACTCTAACATGTAGGTATTCAAATAAATAAACTTTGACACAACCCAAGCAGAAACATTACAAAAAGGTTGAGTCACCATGTGTGTACATCATAGAGAGAGTATAAATAACCATACCTTGGTCCTCTGAAAGAATAGACAATATCCTATCAACAAGATCCTATAGAAAATGAAGCATTCATATTATTATATTGTCCAAAAACCCCAAAAGATGTTACTAAGTCAAGCATTAAAAAACAATATTATTGCCCAAGTTAAAATTTAAAAACCAAAACAAAAAACATGAAAGTCTATGCCCCTTCGACAATATCCATCATTTCAAAGAGTTTCAAACGCAAATTCTTCATTAC
>Ga0099823_1001053_pt1 | contig 21435 bp, 5 predicted proteins | sample CowpearedBW_FD_76831 | JGI IMG/M metagenome (GOLD analysis project Ga0099823, IMG submission 76831) | Root nodule microbial communities of legume samples collected from California, USA - Cow pea red BW | ecosystem: Host-associated > Plants > Roots > Nodule | place: USA: California | collected...
AAAAAAAAAAAACCTAAATTATTCTGATTAAGGTTTTGTTTGTACAAGTTGGATACCAAGGAAAAAAAGAAGATAGCGTGTATATACTATACCAAGAGCATTAATTAATAATGTCCATTCCAATAACTGAAAACTCCAAGTCAGATCAATTAATAGAGGAAGTAATTTTATAGAGTGGTCCCAGCTTTATAAGAAGAGAAAAGATATTTTGTGAGAAAAAAGTGATAATTACGTGAGAAATAGCAAAAATGAGGAATGATTTGAGTTCAAATTTTCTGTCAAAATTTTGTTAATTTTTTTTAATTAAGTTTTTAAAATGTGTTGATAATTTTTTTATCGGTTAAAAGAGTTGAGCTTGGAACTTTTGTCGTTATTTCTTTATTGAAATTAATTTTATAACTCAAATACTCAAATATTGGTAATCCACCCCTTCTTTATATCAAAATAATTTTATAACTCTGACATAATGGTGGTTATTAGCTTTTTTAATATATTTTGAAACAATGATCTTCATTAATATATTTTTAAAGTTCAATTGAAAATCCAAAAAATCATTTTAGTTTTAGAAGAGGAGATTGACTTCATCATTGTTACAAATATTCTCTTATATTGTTTTCTTGTGGTCCTCTACTTCAATTAACCGCAATAGATTTCATTTCAAACATTTACTTCTCATGTTAAACATTATGTTGTGTTTTCCCTTAATTTAACTTTTTGTCTATATGAATATAATTTTAATAGCATCTTAAAAATACCAGGTAAAAATAGGCATTTTTTACCTCTATTTTATGGGTTAAATATGTTTTTGGTCCCTTAACTTTCAGTAAATTTTGAAATTAATCTATTTTGAAACTTTGGATCAATTTAGTTCTTCATCTTTTAAAATATGTGGATTTAGTTCTTTTAATCAAATTTTGTTAAGTTTATTTAACATCTCAAACATGTTTCATACTAGTATTTGACTTAACATTAAAGCAAAAATGTGTCAAAGAGTATAAATAACTCAAATACAATCCTGAAATGCGTACGAAACATCAAATAAACCTAACAAAATTTGATTAAAATGACTAAATTCATGTATTTCAAAAGATGAATAATTAAATTGATCTAAAATTTCAAAATGGACTAATTTCGAAATTTAAGGACAAAAACATATTTAATCCTTATTTTATCTTTGAAAAAAAAATTATAAGAGTTAACAAAACTATATGGCTTGATTACAAGGTCAGAAAAGTAAATCAGTGGAACGGAAATAATGGTTTGGGAGTAGTTATAAAAGAAAAATTAGATATAAAGAGGATATACTCATGATTTTTATATATTTATTTACAAATGTAAATATCTTTTTTTTTCTTCATTTTTAATTTCTCATTATTACAATCTCAATTTAAGAAAAAGTTATAAAGATCAAAATAAAAATAAAAAATTCATAGCATCAAAATTTGGGAAAATAAAAGCAAAAACAGCCAAAATTATGAACACCAATATAAAAATAACCTTATATAAAAGCAATTAAATAACTACTTTAAGTTAAATTTATAAAAAAATTAGATATTGAATTCTTATATAAAAACTTTCAAGATCTTCAAGATGATTAAGACATATTTCAATTTTTTTCTTATTACAAAAGAAAATTATTGTGAATTTAAAAAAGAAATACTTAAGATATTAGGATATTAAGGTAAGATATATCATTAGAAAAAAAAAATTAATAAAAATATTATATATTATGTGACAATCTTTCTGAAATTCAATTTTTCACACGAATTTCACTAATGTTTATGACATTTTTTCTTCTAATAGTTAGATCTTATAACGGATCTAATGAAACAAATGTAACTTCCTGATTCCATAAAAATAAAATAGATGAAAGACAAAAAAATCCTACAAACAAAATGCATAACAGAAGTATAATTTAGACTATAATAAATTATAAAGAAATTAAAAATTTCAATTTTATAAGCTAAGGATGATAACTCTACATTTCAGCATGCAAAGGAATCATATAGAATGTAACGTGAGTTAATACATGAGATGAGCATGAAATAAATGAAAAGAACTAGAAGGAGATATTGCAAGGTAATAGAAGAATGGAATATAAGTATTAACGGAAAGAATGGAGCTTAAATTACACGAGCACATTCAGCAGAGTCGCATATTATAACAGCAGTGTCGTTGTGTATTCGGCTTGCTAACTCTGGCTGAACCTTGAGATATTCTGTCCTCACAAATGATGCGGCTTGAGTTGCAAGGTGAGCCTCCACAAATGCAATGCAACACCCTCTAAACCCAGCACCACTGAACCGCGCTCCCAATACACCAGGAGCTCTCAAAAGGATCTCATACAGCTGAATCAGTGGTTCACACCCTTACCAGACAACATCATCATTACTTTGTTATTTTCATTATCATCATTTTGAACACACAAATAACAGTTACTAAAATCTCAATGACTACAATATTCAATCCAAGAATGACAATGTTAAAAGTTAAGCATCAAGTAAAATAAACTATTTGAGATTCTCCAATCTTATAATTTCTTCTGTTGAATTAAACTCTACTGTTCTGTTATACTTAAATCCAAAAAAATGACTAGGTGAGCTAGTTATACAAAGTTGTTAGATTAAAGTTCGATGGATAATATCTTTCATTTTTATTATGTGCTCAACAACAAAATATAAAAATATTATTTTACAAGTATTAAGTCTCGACAGACACAAACACTTTGTCTAGCCAAAGAAACACAAGCATTTTGTTTATATGCTTAGTCTGATTTTTTGCTTGGATAGACAATTAATATATTTCATCTGGCAGATGAAAAGTCTGAAACATTTCATAATATACATTAAATACTTATAAATGGTTATTTTTATGTGTGCAGAGCCTTTTCGTTTCTTACAAGAGTATCTCCCTTTGAAATGTCTAGTCCTTTTAAGAACACATCTAAACAGCTTTTCAGAAAAAGAGGAATGTTAGTCTTACAAAGACATAATGCAATATGAAAAGAATAATGCATTTGTGTGCTCAAACGTGGACAAGCACAAGACGAAGAAGAAGAACGACTCTAAAAGGATTTGCAGAAACTTTTCTTCTCAACGTTTATAAAGAAGATCTCATGAAAAGAAAGGTTGACAACTACAAAAATCATAATGAGAACTTTAGAGCTCTTAAATCTTTAACAATCCTTAAGCCATCTCTTTGTGAGCAAGAATAGTGTTTGCTTTCAAAGCAACCTAAAAGAGTGTTTATCATCTTGTATTTTTCTGAGAATGCCACTTTCTTAGTTAGCAAACCTTGTGATCTTTTAGATCACACCTCTTTCTTTACCAAAGTGTTCAACTAGAAGTAGCTTACTTGTGCTTAACTAGACGTGGTTGTGACAAAAAAATACTTATTGTTTCAACCATAAGTCACTGGGTCCAAAGAATACTTAGTTTTAGTTAGGAATGATTCTGTTTAAAACAATACTGTATTTAGTTAAAAGTGACTTGGTCTAAATAATATTATTCAATGTTTAACCAAAAGGAATTGGGTCTAAATAATACTTGTCTTTGTATCTTGCTTTTGTTGGTGAAACTTGATCATGTTAATAAAAAAATGGACATAGTTTATTATCAGACAAACCAATATAGAAATTCCTTGTATAAATCTCTTTTAATATATATAATTCAACACTCTCTTCTTGTGTATTACTTTTTGTTTTATACAAAGTGAAAACACAATATCAATCATATGATTATCCTCTACACCTACCCAGAACTACAAACATTTTAACGTATCACTTTTCATCCCCCAACTAACACCAACATTACATTAAAATTTTCAATTGATTTAAATCAAAGCTGGTGAGAAATTGTTCATGATGTATTTGATGAAACTATCATATTCCTCTAACAATTCAGCTAAGCTTTTATTTTGGAGAACTATAATAGAAAATAAATAGTGCATTTCAGAGAATTTAGACTGAGTAATTAATTTCCATCATGTACGAAGCTTGGTAGAAAAGCAATAAAAAAATATTTTACAGGAAAATATCGAACAATATAGCAGGAAAGAGCAGATTAGGGCCATATACTTCAAGAGTATTCGAAACAACATTTTTTTTTTTGTGTAAAAAGTTATTATAGTGGTTTCCAACCTCAAATTTTAATTTTTTCATAATTATTTAGGGCTATATACTCAGAATATTGGGAAGTTGAAAAAATTGCATAAGAAATATGTTTTTCTATCCGATTTTATCACACTCTCATATTAGAAGAAAAAGAAGATGGAATTTCAAAACATTCCAAAAATGAATTTCGGGATGTAGGTTATACCGCATTCATAATTTTGAATGGAACTCCGACCAGAAGCTGAAATAAGCATTCCAAAATCTTTTAACTTGCCCAACGACCAAGCCTCGAGTCCTGTGTGAAAAATTAAATAAATTACATTATAGCAACAAGGGTTAATTGAGAAGGGCATTGGCCCTCAAGATGGAATTTATCAAAGCAATTCAACTAAATATACCTTTCATAACACGCATATTCTCTGAGAAATAATGCTCTGCTCTTTTGGCTAGATTTGGTTCTAATTTGTGCTGGACAAAGAAAATGTAAGACTCCTTGATTATGCTAAAATCATATATGGGATTCGAATTATAGCATATGAAAGAAGCATTAAACATCAGTAAATAAGCTGGAACAAGTTAACAGGTTAAATTAACTGGCAGAGTAAGAAAATGTATGATACTTCCCAACAAATGTTGATATAACATGCATAAATTTATCTGCACTTGAACATTCAAAATGCCAAAACTTCGAAGCATGACATCTGTAAGAAATATTCCTTCTCCTCTTTGTAATATTTTTTCCTTTTCAGTTATTTATAACAGTCACCGTTCGGCTGTAACGACAAACTCACTCTATCTAAAAGATTTACAGTCCTCACATATAACTGCCAAAGTGTCATACAGTTATAAATGATCTCGTTTGACATTAGTCGATGGTTACTTTTTTGCAAATATCTACAGTGATAATTCTTTACCAAGGCCACGGATGTTATTTTTGTTCAAAATCGGTCAGAATTTCGTTCTAATATCGATTGGAGTAAACTTATCGATTTAACATACCAATGCTTCATACCTTATGAGCCTCGTAAACTTCTGGATCAACTGCACAGTGGAAAAGACAGAAAATAAATAAGATAAGTTAGCTTTTCGATAAAATATATAACTAGGTTCGCATGTGAGAAGGAAAGATACTGGCCATTGGATAGGATAGGCTCGGTTCTGTAATCTCCAGATGCTCTGCAGAATATAAACCAAGTGTAAACTTCGTGAGCCATGGTTATCTCACCAAAATCATACACACCAATTTAGTCTATTTGTTAATCGGTTTCTAAGGACCAAAACCTTAATCATAAGAAACTGTATGAACCTACACCCAATGAGTAAAAACTACACGGACAAAATTTAAAACTCTAGATTGATTTGCATGAAAACAAAAAAAATGATGTTCAGGCTTAATTCATTTATTTAAATGAGCCAAGTTTGAAGTTTGAGCGTGGCTTGTTTGTAAAAATTAAAATCAGTTTGCTTAGCTCCTTCTATAATTATTTTTCTTCTCTTTATCAAATATCTCTTGAAATGTTAATCACAATAAGTGAAACATTATTATCTTGCTAATGTATTTGTTAAATTCCAGGAAAGAGAAAAACATTGAGTTGAAAGAAATGAATATAACAAAGATATAATTGGGAATAAATAAAAAAATTCTTAATAATACATATATAATCAACTCCTTATTTCTATAATTATAACAGTCTTATTAGTTCTTATTGGAATTAAATTTTCCATCATTCATCTTTTAATAGACTGAGAAAAAGTGACGCAATACATTGGGTAAGGTGAATGCATGCAGCCTTGCTACACAAAACAGACTGTTCAAGGATTTGAACCCTTGAATTTCGGGTCACAGGGCAGCAACTAATTCTGCCAATGCCAAGGCTCTTCCTCATCTTATAATAAACTAAACTGATGCAAACTCGACAATATCTAAATTTATATGACAGATCTAGTTGATATTAGGAGAAAAAGATATTTTATCCACTTCGGTAATTAACTACTTCCATCCTCTAGTTCAGTTTATTGTCACCCTTTAAAGCTGACATTCAGCGACAGTTCTCAAGACACTAAATTTTAGAAATGTCTTAAATATTTTGAAATGCATGTAAAGTAAAGACAAGTTCTTATTTGTTAAAATAACCCCCGAAAACAATAATAAACGTTTAAGAGAAGAAGATAACTTACTCAAGAAGAATTTTTGCAGCCTCTCGACACTCTCCAACTCGCTTGTTATATCCAGGGCTACTCGTCAAAGCTTGCTTCAGACCAGAAAGTGCAACCAATATACTGGTTGCCTTCGGTTGCTCACTCTCCTTGTATTCTAGAACCTTTGGTTGGTAGACAAGCTTATAATCTTTGGTCTGCATGTTGCCAAACTAACGCATGAAATAGAGAAATGACAATGACAACAGAAACAACAATGTTACGTGCAAGTAAAATGCATTTCTTCACAGGAAAGTTTACAGTCTCTGATGTTATATATTAAAAAGCAAGTGATCCAACTAGTTAAGACGACGTGTATACAAGAAATAAGAGAGAATGAAAAGAATCAAGTCCTGCAGCAGGCTTTTAGTGCTGCAAAGCATGCGCTGCAAAGCATGCACCAAATCTGTCAATGACTGATATCTGCTAGAAAACCTAGCTGCCACCCTAAGTGGAGTATCTTTTTCCAACCATATTTTTTCTATCTACAAGACTAAAACCCGAGAACTTATTTAAGGAATCTGAGTTTAGTTTCACTTGGACCAACAAGTTAATTGCTAAGAATATGCTTGCTGAAATTAGGTAGAGACAGAAGAAGAGAACAAATAGAGATTCAGAATGATATTTGCAGTATGTCTAAAATGTGAAGGCGAGGGTAGACAATTTATAGTGCCTATATATAGTCCTACCATTGCATTAGAAAAAAAGCATGGGAAATAAGATAAGATAATAGATGAATACAACGAATAGGAAGACAATTATTTACAAATAAAGTTGTTAATTAATAAGTGTACTAATATGTAATTGTATTAATTACCCTAACATATCCACCTACCTCAAGTACACATGGTCAAATTTGGCAGATGGCCTATAGGGCAAACAACATTTGGGATCTGTGACAGGGGACCACTATATCTGGGAATGAGATGAAGCCAGACTGCATTTGGAATATGCGATAGAGTAAGACTGCATCTAGGATCGGGCCAATCTAAGGAATGACAGGAATATACGAGAAAAGACGGGTTAGAATGGATCCAATGTGTGAAATCATACGTTGAAACAGAACCAACATGACGAGGACCATCTAAAAAATTTAACAAAATTGCATAAATAGAAGCTAGAACAGAACTAGTCTACAGTAAACTGAAAACAAAATCTATCAGCAAAAAAACATAATGAAATTGAATTATTGAATCCATTTGCGGAAAGAAGCTAGAACTCGTGAGCATGTACAACAAATACAAACCTTGGCCTTGTGTTTGGACAAGGAATCTCAACAATTCCGAGAAATTATATACATAGCACTTGAATTACTTATAATTGAATTCTTTTCATCTCCTAAATAATTTCTTTGGATGGAATAAATGAAATATCTTAGATTTCAAGTTTATTGTTTGGATAAAGCAATTTAATACCTATTTTAAGAAAAACTTAACTCTATCCTTGAACCCGAGTTAGCTTGACCGTCAATACAGGAAGACTCGTCTCGATTTTCGGTCCCAGTCACCTCTAGTACATTCAAGTCAGGCCGACTAGGCTCAACCTTTAGTTTGAGTTGACCTTTAGTCTGAGTTGACTCGTCTCGACCTGAAACTGAGATCAATTGATTTCAACCTTCAAGTGACTCGACTTGACTTTCAGCCCGAGCCAACACGATTCAAACTTCAACACAGACCAACTCTACTTGATCATCGACGTAGCCCAGCTCAGCTCAACCTTCGGTCCAAGTCGACTCGGCTCAACCTTTATCCCAGGTCAATTTTTGGCTTGGGCCGACATAGCTCGACTTTCAGCTTGGGCTGACCCGGCTCGACTTTTCGCCCGAGATGATTCGGCTCGACTTTCGGCCTGGGCCGACTCGAATGGACCTTCGGTCCAAACCGACTCGGCTCAACCTGAGCCAACTTTGCCCAACCTTTTTCTCGGGTTGGTTCGGCTCAACCTTCAACCCAAGTTGACTTAGCTTGACCTTCAGCCTCGCTAACTCGACTTGACCTTCGACCCGAGTTGACTTACCTTGACTATCGACTCGGGTCGACTCAACTAAACCTTGGACATGAGTGGACTCGGCTCGACCTTGAGCCTAGGTCAACTCGGCTCGACCTTCAACCCGAGCTGACTTAGCTTGACTATCAGCCCAGGTTGACTCAACTCAACCTTCGACACAAGTTGACTCGACTCGATCTTGAGCCTCGACTCGACCTTTGGTTTATACCAAATCGGCTTGACCTTTAGTTTATGCCAAATCAACTTGACCTTCGGCTTACGCTAAATCAACTTGACTTTCGGCCTGTGCTGACCTGGCTCGACCTACAGTCCAATCAACCTAACTCAACCTTTGGCCCACACCTTCCCGACTTGACCTTCGCCTCGAGCCAATTCATCTTGAACTTGAGCCGTGGTGAAATCAATTTGACTTTCAACCTAGGTTGACTATATTGACCCTTCAGCCCGATCCAACTCAACTGAGCTTTTAGCCAAGGTTGACTTGACCGAGCCTTGAGCCTGAGACAACTCAGCTCGACCTTCGTGAATGGAATGAGATTGGAGTGAGAAGGACTAGAATCTCAAATTTCTTATACTTTTGACGGTATTTGAAATTTTTCTATTTTATTGATTTGAAATACCTTCCAAAATTCCTTATATTTGAATTTCTTTATAATTTACTTTATCCAAACAAATCATTTTAGTGTAAAATATTCTAAATTCTTCAAATAAATGAATTATCCTTCTAAATTACTTCATCCAAAAATTCTAAATTCTTCAAATAAATGAATTAACTTTCTAAATTACCTCATCCAAACACAACGTGAGACTATTCTCAAGGTATGGGTTTGACAAAAATCAAGTTCTATGAAATCAACACAATGGAATGGAAAAACTATTCTCGAGGTGGATTCCATATTTCTAATACTTTGAACTTGTTGGAACTAAAGGAGGAAAGGAGGGAAAGAGGAAGACATTTGTAGACAATTTATTACAAGTCTATCATACTAATTACTTGTTTTGAATACACTAATAACATGAATATAAGATGGATGTGAAGGAAATCCATGGGTCACTAATACTGTGGTCTATGACTAAGAAATTAAAAAGAAAAAAATTATTTTTTATTTTATTTTCATAAAACAGCTAAAAATGACAAGCTTAATATCTTAGAAAAGTTTTTATAAAGTTTTATGGTAAACAACTGTAATCAAAATCAACAAAACAACCAGGTATTTACAACATAAAAGCTATCCAGCTTATCCTTATCCAAGGGATACTGCACTCCAAACCAAAACATGTTTTCATGTATCTGAGCTAAGCACCTATAAAAAATAAATGCCTACATGAATCGGATCTAGCAGTTAATCCAAGTTTGTGGAACAAGCAATTCCTTATATTTGAAAGAGGACCACTTATGCTACAAGTTAGGACTACTGGAGTATAGTGTTTTTTGTTGATTAATTCAATTGCCTCATCATGAAGCAAGTCATGTGCTGTCCCAAAAAATAAATGTTTTAGGGTCAAAGGACTTGCTTTTCAAACACATGCGCCTTCATTGCCACTCTCTCCATAAAGGTGAAAAAGATGCATATACATATGATCATAATCAGAAGCTTCAGTGACAAAATGGAACACAATCAACATTCTATATACCAAATCTGATTCTGTAACAGTTGGATATGCTTCAAAATATAAAAATGCATTCAGAACTTACGACAGCAACACATTAATCCAGTTATTACCTTGCAATTCATGCACATCAAACAACCATGTCTTGAAAGTAATATAGCTGATTGATCCATTATGCCATTTTTCAGACCCAAATATTCATTTTCAATCAACCTATAATGAGAAAAATGTAACATTTAAGAGGGTGGATCTAATACAAGCATACAGTTAGGATATGACTCGGTAGCATATCTATAATGGATGAGGATCTAATTCCTTTTAAACTTTGGTGGCAACTTTTTAAGTTAGATAGTAACAATTTTTACAAGCATTTTACTTACCAACATGGTGAGTAACCAGCTTACAAAGAGATGTAACAAGCTTACAAAGAAGTTTGAAGAAACATAGTGTCGTTTTTCTAACAAATTAAATTTAATCCATATAAGGCTAGTTAAAGTTGAGAGGTGTAGAGGGTTTTAACAAATGGTTCTGCTAATGAGGGTACACCTTATATCAAATGCTTTCAATTACACATGACAATGCCTTTGACTGCACTGATTCATACATTTGGCCATTGTTCAAGAAAAAATGCACTTTGACTGTCTCCAAGGACTGGGTAGACTTACCTATCATATTCTATATTTTCTGTGGGAGATATTACTAAATTATTTGCATATTCCAAAGCCATGAGGTAAGCCACTCCAACCTGCCAAGCAACAAAAGTTGAAATCCCCCAAAAAAATTAGAAGACATGAGTAGTTGCTAACAGGAATCTAACATGGTGCTTTTCACAAGAAACCAAAATGAAAAGCTTACTAAAAAAAACAACAAAAAATGAGCACAGAATCAGAATAAAAGATATTAACATTATTTGGAGAGTGGAATAATATATTGGGATCTGCTTGTAATTAAAGTATTATTAGTAATTCCAGGATTAAAAAAGTTTCAATAATGTTACAGTCAGATAAATAAATACTGATAATTTCTACAATGATCATTTATTCTTTTACTACTGGGAATTAAAGTGCACATGGACGGACACACAAAGGAGAGCAGATAACATTGGCAACCAAAATTTCTCAACTGTCCAAGCTCTTCTATTCCAGTGTCCCCAACCCATGCTCAAAAGTGAATTTTGCTCAAGAAGCTAAACTAGTTAGTTCTTCTGATGAACTTCATTTCATTCTTCATTAAAAGGTCGTTCATAATCATAGTAATTTTAAGGATCAAATGAAGAGAAAGTAGACAGAGACAAATCACTAACTTACTGCAGCTGAAGAGCTTAACCCTGAACTGTCGAAACCTTCAGAACCACATATGTATCCTGTGATACCCTGTAAACATTGTAATAAAGATGGGTGGGAATACATTTTAATATAAGGAAATAAATTGCAAGTAGCGATCATCATTGCAAGAAAACCATAAATACTACACAATAAGTTTCTCATTTTCTGGCCCTGATGCTGGAGAGAATATATTTACAGTTGCACTTGCACCCATCTAACATTTACCTGGCAAGCAGTCCTAAACAGGATTGAGCTGACTGACAGAGTTGTATTTTATTTCTAGTAAATTGAATGTCACCACTCATCATTAATAGCCTTAATTGAAGAGCATAAAAATATAAAGATTTCATTGACAACCCAGAGGGTTAATTTCAAGCAACTAAATGTGAAGGATTTTGTTGGAAAAAAAATAATGATAGCTAATGCATCAGAAATACAAAAGAGCAGTAAATGTTTTTTTTTTTCCAATAATTTCTCTTTTTTAGAATTTGAGAATACTTCTCAGGCCTAATGAAGCTACAGTGTAATGGGCTTACCCTCTGATGGGTTATTCTTTAGCAGACGGTGCATCTACTTAATCATTTGTCTTCTATTTTTTCTTTTACCTACAAAAGCAACTCTTGCAGTTCATTTGTATGAATTGGATTTTTTTGTAATTGCGAAGCATTCTTATCTGGTAATATACAAAACATTTTCTTGTCCATTTTTGTCTAACCTGTATTCCAAAAAATTTAGTCCGCATTTAGTCTAATAATTTTCTCCATTGTTAATACTTTAACATGGTACCAAGAGCTTGAATGTTCTTGGAGGGTTTATGAGAGAAAAATGAGAGAAGCTGAAAAGTCAAAAAAAAAAACTCACAAAAAACCTCCAAACGAAAATGGCCTCCGGCAATTCGTTACCTTCACCTCTCATTTTCTCTTATGAGAACTTTCATCTGCGGTTTGCAAAGATGAGAACTTACTTGAGATAGCGTGGAAAATGGCAGTATTCAAACTCCATTACCTGGAAATCCGATAGTAGCACGACTCTCAAAAGTCACAATGATGAAATAGCAAGAAAGGAAAAACACTGTCATCAAATAAGCAGCTTTACATGATGATATTTCCATTCAAATCGTTACTTTGGAAACCGCCATGGAAAGCTTAGGATGAGTTGAAGGAGGAGTTTCAAGGAAGTGATAGAACAGAAATGATGCAGGCACTAAATATGAACACAGAGTTTGAAGTTGTCAGAATGAAGGACGTTGAACCCATCAAATAGTTTAATGATCGGCTTTTAAAAATGGTCACACGATAAGGTTACTTGGAGAAGAACTGAGTGATCAACGTGTGGTGGAGAAAATCCGAATCCGTCTTCCTGAGAGGTTTGAATAAGAAATCTAAAGAGAACAAGGATTTCTAAAAAATAACAGTAATAGAGTAGGTGAATGATCTACAAGCCACTAAACGTAGACGATCTCTCAAGATCAAGGAGTATAGAAGGCACTTATCATTCTTTCAGGTTATCTTTTAGTAGCTTTTGATTTATTTTTGTAGGGATTCTTTTTATTAAATAATTATATAAAAACTCTTTGTAGATTAAATACCTTAGTCTATTTATTAGTTGCGAAAAGTTGGTACGCTTACCAAGGAGTGATCAATGGTAATACGAAAAACTGGTCTCCTGATTCCAATACTTTATTATTTCTAAGAATCTTTATAATTTCTTTGTTATTTCATGCTGCTTTCTCTAGCATAATTCAAGTGGTCATCTATACAACAAATTTTGATATTGATCATTGAGCAAGGTCCGGCCGGACTTAGGCCGTGACCCTTTCTATTGAAAGGGACGGAAAGCTGAAAAGAGTCATTTACACTTGGTGAGTAGGAATTGTGATCCTATTTCTCAATAGCTTGAGTCGGAAAGATCTCTTGGGATTAGATGAATGACTCATACGACATTCCTAGGAACCTGAATTTCTATATGATATACTCTATAATAGTAATTGTCGAGTTTTCCAAGGACGAGAATGATTGTCTACAAGGAGATACTGACGTCAAAAAATCAGTAAAGATAGTTTGGATACATGCAAAGGAGACCAATGGAGCACCAATGAGGAGAGTAGATCACATTGTTAGTCACGGAACCCACTATTTTTCGTGTTTCTATTATGTGTTGTATCAATTAGAAAAATAATCAGTTTGCAATTTCCAGTTGTAGTTTGTGGTTTATGATATAACTAGTCTCATGATCAATTGGGATGGTTCCTAGTTCTTGCTATTTGTGGTAATATGGTTTCAGCCTCTAGTTCTTTTTTTTTTTTGTTGCAGTATCATTATGGCATCAAAGAACCTAGAGCCCACTTTACTCACAAAATTAAGAAGTTTTGGGTTCAATTCAAGATGTTTGTGAAAAGGAACGTTTGTTGGGCTATCTAGATGGGACATCAACTACTGTTGCAGACAAAACTACACTAGAGGGATGGCAGACCAAGGATGCCTAGATTGTAACTTGGATTCACACTTCCATTGAAGTTCCAATGGTTAACAAATAACAACTTACTTCATTTCCGTTTTCTACTACTAAAGATATGTGGGATTACCATAAACCACGCCTACAACCAGGACAATAATAAGGAAAATGAATTATGTTAAAACCAACTTACGCACTTTCACATTTATACAAGTTTTCTCGTCTAACTTCTCCAGAAGTTAAAGAGCATAAGTTGAATTCAACTTGTGTTATGATTGCCGTTTAAATTATTTTCTCCTGTTAATCTCTACTTTATTAAGTTTAAAAGTTTATCTAAACAGAGGAATAACTACTTACAATAGAGGAAGTCTTTTTATTTAGGGTTCTGGGTTCCTTAATTTGTGGGTTGATCATTCCTCTATGTTACATGTGGATGTCCCAAGACTGGCTTCTTGATGTTCAACAAGTGTATGAAGTCAGCAAACAACACAAATTTCTTAAGCTTTGAGTCGAATTTGTAATGCATGATTTACTTAATCAGACTCTACTCCTTTGGATTTGTCTCGGAGAACTGCTTCAGAGAAAGACAGTTTACTAAATCGGACTACAATTTTTGTCACAAACATTATCTATTGCTAATATCTACCCATAACAGATGAAAGGTCACAAAAATGAGACAGGTTTAATGTTTCCCCTACAAGCAGTCTGGCCATATTACTTGCAAAGAATCATGGCAACCACTATAAGCAACGTGGTCATACCATTTACTGAATGCTTAATTAGACTTCAGTAGAAATCAGTGAATGCCTCTCACACCACTTGTAGGGAAGCACAGACAAAGAAAAAATGCTTCAGTCTGATTTGCTAATTAATTTAGTGTTTCACCAAAAAAACTTGTAGGGAAGTTTACAATATATATTGATACAGAATCAAAATGGATGGATCCCTTTGCCCGAAATGTACAGAACATTGACCTTAGGGGAAATTATGCCTTTTAGTTAACCACTTGTAAGCCCTAACTAACCTATATGGCAGAGCTTTAAGTATTCAATTTAAAAGTTGTCTTGACCCATCATTCTTATTATCAAATTGACAGGTTAAAATAGAAAACATATAAAACTGCTATCCATCTGATATAGCCGAAAGATGGCATAGCCAAGTGATGAACAGAAAAGAGAACCTCTGGCAATATATCTGACCTTGGAGAGATTGTTTCCTCTACTCTGTAGTGCATATACTGCTCCTCTAGCATAACGCCCCCAGTCACATTGTTCATGTAGCTCAGAAGAATCTTTGGCCAAACACTTATCTTTTGGCTGCTGAATCTCATCAACTCTATCAAATATCGATCACTTTATATCTCAAAAATTGGGTAGATTATATAATGTTCTAGATAACAAAACTATGCAATAAAAACAAGAATAGCCCGAGATCAGAATGACAGTAGAAATGCATGCAATAGCTCAATCAACATTGGCCCTGTGATGATGATGATGATGTAGGAGGTTTGATGTCCACCAGGATGGCTATCCCCTCCCCTGCCCAGTTTACCCGCACCTCCTTTCTAACCAAAAGAAGAAATAAAGAATGGAAGTTGAAATCATATCCCAATTACGGCATACAAGACACATCATTCAGCCATATACCTGATGATACTGAAGCTGTACATCATTAAACAATTACTAAGAGTAAACAGTTATATTTCATCTTCATCGACCATTATTATGCCTTGTAATCCTAATGTTTTGGATAGAGATAGCACATATCTAACTTAATGCATCTAGCATACATTCACCGTGGATAACTTTTTAAGAAATGGAAAATAATTCATGAAAAATTTAATAAACAGCAAAGCTTTATAATCACTGACCACAGACCTGAACTTAATTTCTCCCTGAAACTGTCCAGAATGAATTACAACCTAAAATAAAAGTCCAAGGGATCATTCATCACACAAAGGAAAGCACCATGAATAACAAGTCTGTGAGCATAGGGCACATATCAAGTAAAAACGTCAAACAGGTTATATAAGGTTTACAACCATATATATGCTAAGCTGATGCTAATTAGACAAAAAGAAATTCCAGATGCTTTCTCATATATTTTTAGTATTATTGATTGAGAACAATATTTGTACCTGGTAATTAGCAGAAGGAGCAAAACCCAGAAGTATTCCCTTATTGATTGTCATAGCTAAAACGGTCCCACCCTGCAAACAGCGGAAAATATTGCAAGAGAATTCACTCAAATTTAAATGCAATTTGTGAAAATTTTGTCTGGCAACTGAATACGTGAGATTTAACTGCCCAGCACCACTGTTCTAGTACTCACTGCTCAAGATCAATCAAATAACATAACTCACTCAAGTGTCTTTTGCAATAACATAACAGAAAGATTATTAAATACCTGATGATCAATGTGTGCCCCCAAAGGACATATTCGATAGGGAGATACCACAACTCGAACCTCCTCTGTATTCACATTCGCCATTTTGGAAACTTTCTCTCTGATTTCATTTAGCTGCAGATTACAAGTAGATCAGTCGCAAATATGCAATGCTATTGGAAAGAGGAATAGTTGATGGAAAGATCCTCTTGTTATTTTTCAGTTATTTTCCCACTTCCATGGTAACATTCCATTCGTGGATTTCCAAAATGACTCAAAAATCTCAACAATGACAAATATAGGCAAGATCTCGTTATGAATTAAATAAGTTGCTGGCACAATATAGTGATCCTGAACACCATCCTAGATTGAGCCACTATGAAGAGGATTCGCCAGAAACTCCTTGCCCTCGATCAATCAATTTTATTCTTAGAATACAATCAATAACCGATTCAAACACTTTGCCTTCTAAAGCAACGCAATTATAAAAATGACATGCAGCTACCGATCATTTCTCGATTTTGTATTTAAGAAAACAAGTATCCTTCCATTGATTGATTTGAAAACGCAAATATCAACTTCCAGTTAAACACACCAATTGTTAGCTTCCAATGGTTCAGCGGAAAAACAACTTTAGAGCGTAGAACACAGCACCACGAATAACATCGAAACGGCAACGTCAGGAAACAACGGCGAAGCAATAAAATTAAGCTATGCAAAAATGACGACGAGCAGATCAGGATATACATAACGAAACACGTACCTCGGTAAGAGAAGGCCAACACTGCGCATCCATCTCTGCAACTGCGGGGAAAGGTTCAGAAATTCAGGGAGATTTAGAAAACGAACACTAACCTCTGCACTGTGAGGTGGTGCACTGTGAATCTGTGATGAATATACAATAATATAATATACTGTGAGGTGGTGCGTGTGTCGTTGAATTTAATGCTAATGGTCCCAGAGGTCATTTCATAATAATTACTGATACTCAGCAAATTTTGACAGAACTTTGTATTAATTATTTTATTCTTCAGTTTCTCTTTTCTTTATAAATATAAAAATATAGAATTTAACTTTTATAATAATTAAAATACTCAAAATAATAGTATCCAATATTTTCCTTTCATAATAATCATATTTTCACGACCCATTTTGAAAAAAAGCCTGTTACAATCTATTATAATATATGAAGACCCCATATATATAATTTTTATTAATATATAAAAGTAAATAAACACATATTCAAATATCATAACATACTGTAAATAACCAATATCTTTTGAATTTATCTAATATTAAAAAATATCTATTATTTTTTTATATAATTATTATAAGTTAATATTTAATAATATTTTAATAATAAATTAAAATTAGTAGAAAATAAAAGTTATTAATAAAAATTAAATAAACGTCCATTATTATTTCATTTTAAAATCTTTAACTTACATATAACTTTATATAACATGATTTTGTTTTCTTTAGTTTTTTTATTAAATTTATCAAATAAGGTTCTACGGAAAGTAGTGTTAGTAATTTGAATTACATATAATAAATAATTAAATGTGTGAATATCATCATGTTATTAGTCAAACTAGTAAAGTGGTTTAATTAATTAAGTATATAACTAAAAGTATATATGCCATTAAATATTAATTGTATAATACCATAAATAATATTTTAATTTGATGAAAATCAAATTATAAATATTATTAAATATTAACTCTATATTCCATAAGTAATATTTTAATTTGATGACAATTAAATTATAAATATCTAAGATTATTGAAATACGGACAGAAATTACACAAAAGAGATTATGATTTTCATACGTGAACACGAATACATTATTCCTGTTCTTACTCTTTAACTCATAAAAAGAGACAATATTTTCAAGAATTAGTATAGATAAATAGTTAATATATAATAGTTGAGTTTTCAAGGGATTACATTTTATATTTATTTTTAATATTTGACATAAATTGTCTGTTTTAATCTTAATATTTTCAAAGTAAAATAATCAAATTTAAAACTTTCATTTTATATGGCATTTCGACAATCACCAATCTTAAAGTTATTAATTAATTTATTGTTTTTTATTTGATTTTGTCACATGAATACGAACATTGGTTTCTTGCAAATACTTTATATTAAAAATAATTACCTATAGAAAAAGATTATGGAAGAGTTTTATGAAATACAAGATTGAAGAGTATCATTAATGATGATAATAAATAAATAAATATCTTTTTTAGTTACTTACATGGATATATGATAATTTTTTAAATTTTAAACTAATTTTGAAGCAATTATTTATATTGATAGTAATCAATTTAATCTTATTTACGTTATGGTAAATTCTCTTCTCCTTGATTTTTTTTTCTTCTATCATTCCGTCTCTGTTTATATGCTTATATTGTATTTACATAACTTTGCAAAAAATAAAAAGAAAAAAAAAATCTAAACGTATTACATAAAAACTTATCTAAAATTGTTCTCATATTACTATTACTTCGACTATTAATTCTCATGAAGAATAATGAATTTTTTCAGTTATGAACTGCGTAAAAAATATTTAGAATTATAAGATATACTAGTCTAGTATTTTTTTTATCAAAATCATTTTTTTAATTAGTAAATAAAAAATATTAAGTTACTGATTATTTAGGTATTTTTCATTCTTACAAGAGTGTTAGGCCGTGGAAATTCTAAACCGCTGACCGTTAAGCCGTCTTGTCATGTCTGACAGCATAACCATTTAAAATTGTACTCACCTAACGAAAATTTGTTACTTTACATCTTTCTGATATCTGTTTGGAAAAATATAATTTTTTGAAATTACCAAAATATACAATTTCAAATAAAAATACAATTTTTAAAAATATAAATCGATGCATATTATCTTAAATTAAACGAAAATAAAAACGTGTAATGTGGAAAATGTCCTATTCTTTCGCAACACCAAATAGTAAATGTATTGGTTGGTGTAAGATTACTTTCATAGTTTTAAATTTTAATCCTAAATGTTTGGCTACGTAATGCATACCAACTCCATTAGTGGTGTGGTGTGGTAGTGTGCTATAGCATTGTAAATTAAGACATCTCTTGCAAATAAAAGAGAAGGGGAAGAGAGTGAATGGTTGGCCTTTGGTTTTTGAGTTTCCTATGGTGTGGTGATTAAATGTGTCAATAAAATTTTAATTAATTTATAAATACAAGCTTTTCAAGTGGATCAAAAGTTAAACGAAATTCATTCTGATCAAAATTTAAATTGAGTCAGTCTTATAGATTTTTTATCTTTATTCATATGGATTTATAGATTTTTTATATTTATCCATATGGACCGGGATTAAATCCTATAAACTGTACCAAATTAACAAGTCTAACGGTGATACATGTGACATTATAAAACACTTGCAAGAAAAATGAAAGTGAAATAGATACAAGGGAATAGATGAAATTTAACATCAATAATACATGAATGAAAGAGAATTAGGAAGAAGAAATTGGTCCGTAATATATTTTCGAATAAATAATATATTTTGGGTTATAAAATTAAAGACTTATCATTAATTTAAATATATAAAAGACAATGTGATTCAGAATATATTTTTAGATTAGAAAATATATCTTGAATTGTATAATTTAAATTTTATAACTTTTTAAAATATATTTTAGATCGTAAAATTCAAAAACATTTCTGTGAAATCTGAAATGAATTTTATATTTTTTCAAAATAAAAAATATGGAAGTGAAAGAAAAAAATTCCCTTTGCCATGTGATACCTTATTTTTCCTCAGATTATATAACTTCCTCTATCTCTACAATTCTTTCGTGCAACCTCCAAATTTTAAAAATTACTTATATAAGCGACTTAGGGAATGTGTGTTTTGAAAACTTTTCGGAATAATCTTTTTAGGATTTCTGGAATAAAAAATGCGAGACAAAAATTTTATAATAGAATTTTCAAAACGTACAAATGTATTTTAAAAATTTTTTTTTTGAATAAATTTGTCTAAACGTGTATAATAGATTTTGAACTGAACTTTTTGGAATGAGTTTTTCAGAATAAAATATTTAAAAAATTCATTTATTTCTTTTTAAATGAGTTTCTTACCATGTACTCTCCATCCTCTTCTGTAGAGGCGTTAGTGAGAGTGCAGAAAGCAAATAGTCTTCTAAACTTGGACTAAATTTGTGATAGACCAATATCATTAGGGTTTTAAATGTTACAGTTTCTTCCCGCATCTTATAAAATTTTTTAATGCCCCTTATTATTTTAAAATTTATTTTCCAAAATACACTAAATCAATCTCAGAAATATTTTCCAAAAATAAGTGGTAATTGTATGGTGAGTGTCTTCTGGAAAAATATTTTTAAAATTGAGTTACTGCGTTTGGGAAAATAAAATCTGGAATTATTGGGTGTAGAGAAAACTTTGGTAGGGGTGCAGGAAGGAAGAAGCTGTCAATGTTCCAATGTGAATGGGCCTTACGCCGAATGCAAGCATCAACTCATTCGATCTCGATGTTGTGGGGAATCTATTGTACCTTTTAATTCAGAATTATTATAATAAAAATAAATAAATATAATTTTACTCTCTAGAAATATGATTTTTTATATTTGTTAGATTTTTAATATTTATTAATTTTGAATTCTTAATATTTCTAACGGTTTATCTTTTAATCTTTACTATTAGTTGTATAGAAAAAATTTATAAAAAAATGAAAATCTTAATTAATATAATAAAGATAATTATAATAATTATAATTTTAAATATATAATTTATATAAATAATGCATTTACTATTTAATATACATAATTTTATTCAATAATTTACTTTTTAATATTCTATTTTTATTAAAACTAATTATATATTAGTTGAAACTTAAAGGTTAAAATATTCTTTTGGTTTCAGTTTTCGTCAAGTTTTGCAAATCGGTCATAATTTTATTTTTGTGCTCAAATAAGTCTTAATTTTCATTAATTTTGTGTAATTTTTTTTTCTAACATCGTTTACATCATTAACGATCATAAACAATAAACAGTGGTCATATATATTTTTTTCAACTAGCTTAGTATGTTACGTGTTTTGTTGGCCAGTGTGTTTATTTTCTTCTGCTTGCAATAATCACCATGTGTGTGAAGGGTGTGAAAGGAGGAAGATGTAGGTGTTGATACATCTCTAGATATGATAAAATAACTTTTACTTATTGACATGTTTTGTTTTTGAAAAAACTCTAGACTTAATGGTTTCTTTATATATTATGTTTTTTTATGGTTACACTGCTTTTGGATAATTGTACTATAATATATATATATATATATATATATATATATATATATATT